>Ga0335085_10000107_pt1 | contig 271961 bp, 243 predicted proteins | sample Lox_Sample_45_FD_206712 | JGI IMG/M metagenome (GOLD analysis project Ga0335085, IMG submission 206712) | Soil microbial communities from Loxahatchee National Wildlife Refuge, Florida, United States - Lox_Sample_4.5 | ecosystem: Environmental > Terrestrial > Soil > Wetlands | place: USA... | reverse complement strand
CCAAAGTGTATCTATGCGAGTCAGCCCCCAGACAGCACCCCCGCACTTACCGCACAGAAGAACCACCCAGGCGCCTTCACACCACACCCAGCACCCACACCTATCGGCTGTAAATTTTTAAAGAGCGCGCCGGACGGCATTTACGCCAACCGGCAAAGAGGCGGGATTATACAGCGCCGGCGAACGAGGTCAAGCTTATTGCGCGAATATATTCAAACTACGCGCTGCGCGCGGCGCTTCAAACGACCGTGATGCGCGCGAATTTGCGCTTGCCCACCTGCGCCACGGCGACGCTGCCCTTTGCCAGCTTGAGCCCGCGGTCCCTGACGCGCTCGCCGTCGAGCCTGACGCCGCCCTGCTCTATCATGCGTATCGCCTCGGAAGTGCTCTCGGTGAGACGCGCCTGCTTCAGCGCCTGTGTCAGCGCCACGCCGCCCTCGTCCGCGGCGATTCGAATCTCCGGCAAATCCTCGGGCAGTCCGCCCTGGCGAAAGCGCGCCTCGAAATCGGCGAGCGCACGCACTGCCGCCGCCTTGTCGTGAAAACGCGCGACGATTTCCTGCGCAAACGCCACCTTCAGGTCGCGCGGATTGCGCCCTGCGGCGACTTCCTGCTTCCACTTTGCCACCGTCGCCAGCGACTCAAACGACAGCAGTTCGATATAGCGCCACATGAGCTCATCCGAAATCGACATCAACTTGCCGAATATATCCTCCGGCTTCTCGTTGATGCCGACGTAATTGCCGAGCGACTTGGACATCTTGTTGACGCCGTCCAGCCCCTCGAGCAGCGGCATGGTGAGTATGCATTGCGGCGGCTGCCCGAAGTGCTTCTGCATTTCGCGCCCGACCAGCAGGTTGAATTTCTGGTCGGTGCCACCCAGTTCGATATCCGCCTTCATTGCGACCGAATCGTATCCTTGCATCAGCGGATAGAGGAATTCGTGGATGGCAATCGGCTGGTTCGCCTTGTAGCGCTTGCCGAAATCGTCGCGTTCGAGCATGCGCGCGACGGTCGAGGTCGCGGCAAGTTTGATCATGCCTGCCGCGCCAAGCGCGTCGCCCCATTTCGAATTGAAGCAGATCTCGGTCTTGTCCGCGTCGAGAATCTTGAACACCTGCGCCCGGTAGGTGGTGGCGTTGGCCTCAATTTCATCGCGCGTAAGCGGCGGCCGCGTCACGTTCTTGCCGGTCGGGTCGCCGATCAAACCGGTGAAGTCGCCGATGAGGAACATGACATGGTGCCCCAGTTCCTGGAACTGGCGCATCTTGTTGATCAGGACCGTGTGCCCCAGATGCAGATCCGGCGCGGTCGGATCGAAGCCGGTTTTGACGCGCAGCGGACGGCCGGAGCGGAGCTTTTCGGCCAGTTCCTCCTCAACCAGCAGTTCGCCGCAGCCCCGCTTGATGATCTGCATGGCGGATTCAATTGCAGTGCTGTCCATTGCGCTCCGAATCTGCACAGAGAAAATACGCTGTGCTACACTTGCGACGGACAAAAAAAGCCCGACCGGATGAATAAACGCGAAACCACGATTTTAGCGCACTTCGACAATCGACGAGAATCGAAACTCCGTCTTCGCTGGATCATCACCGCGTGCAGCCTGCCATTTCTCGGCATGGTAGCCGCGTTCGGCACCGCACCAGATACTGAATACTCGTTCATCCCAACCAGGACCGTGGTGGAGAGCCTCGCTGTCGCTCCGCCCGAGCAGAGCGCCGACGCTGACGCAGTATTCTGGCGCGAAGAGCGATTCGGGCGCGGCGATACCGCCTCCGACCTGCTGACCCGTCTGGGCGTGAACGACCAGGACGCGCGCGCGTTCCTGCGCCAGGCCCGGCTCGAATCTTCCCTGCGGCTGCTGCGCCCAGGCACGACGGTGCAGGCACGCACCAGGGACGATGGCTCGCTGCTCATGCTGCGCTATATCACCGACAAAGGGCAGCTCGTCGGTTTCGACAAGCGGGGCGCCGGCTTCAAGGCGTTCGAGCAGCAGCTGTCGCTGGCGCCGCGGCAACAGATGAAGTCCGGCGAGATCCGCAGTTCGCTCTTTGCCGCGGCCGATGCGGCCGGCCTTTCGGACAATGTCGCCATACAGCTGGCTGATATCTTCTCCGGCGATATCGATTTCCACCGCGACCTTAGGCGCGGCGACAAATTCACGGTGATCTACGAGATGTTCTATCACCAGGGGCGCGCAATAAAAACCGGACGCGTGCTTGCCGCGGAATTCACCAATCAAGGCAAGGACTACCGCGCGATCTGGTATCAGGGTGCCGACGGCAAGGGCGGTTATTACACCCCCGACGGCAAGAGCCTGCGTAAAGCCTTCCTGCGCTCGCCGCTCGAGTTTTCCCGCATCAGTTCCGGCTTTGCGATGCGCTTCCACCCCATCCTGCACAAGTGGCGCGCGCACAAAGGCGTGGACTACGCCGCGCCCGTCGGCACGCACGTCAAAGCCACCGCGGACGGCACGGTCGAGTTCGCGGGACAGGAGCGCGGCTATGGCAACATCGTCATTCTCGATCACCGCGGCGGCTTCAGCACGCGCTACGCCCATCTCAGCAGCATCACCCGCGGGCTGCACCGCGGCTCGCGCGTAAGCCAGGGCGACGTAATCGGCCACGTTGGCCAGACCGGATGGGCGACCGGTCCGCACCTGCACTACGAATTCCGTTACCACGACCAAGTGCGCAATCCGGTGACGGTGGCGCTGCCCGAAGCCTCGCCCATCCCGGCGCAGAAGATGGCGGATTTTTCCCGCAGCTCTGCGCCGCTGGCGACGGACTTGAACCTGCTGAAAAATACCAATCTGGCGCTGATCGAGTAAGCAGCGACGCTTCGATGAGGGAATCCCGGCCGGAACGCAAAGGTCTGCGCATCTTTCTCGGCTCCGCATCCCGCCCTGTTTCCCCGGCAGCATCGATCGCGCCAGCCTGCCTTGCAGGCACGCGGATTCCGTGACGACGCGCAGCTGCTTCATCGGCCTCATGTCCGGCACCAGCCTGGACGGCGTGGATGCCGTGCTGGTCGATTTTGCCCCCCCCGCCCCTGCACTGATCGATACCGCCTATCTGCCCTTTCCCGGGCCGCTCAGGGCGGAACTGGAAGCGCTGCAGGCCCCTGGGCCGAATGAACTCGAACGGGCCGCGAGAGCCGGCAACGAGCTCGCGCGCCTGTACGCCGAGGCGAGCCTGGCGCTGTTGCGACAGGCCGACATAGCGCGCACCTCGGTGCGCGCCTGCGGTTGCCACGGCCAGACCGTTCGCCACCGCCCCGACCTCGGCTACACCCTGCAGATAGGCAATCCGGCGCTGCTGGCCGAGCTCTCCGGCATGTGCGTGGTCGCCGATTTTCGCAGCCGCGACGTCGCTGCGGGCGGACAGGGCGCCCCGCTGGTTCCGGCCTTTCACGCCGCGGCGTTTGGCACCGACGCCGCGCATCGCGTCATCGTAAACATCGGTGGCATTGCCAATCTGACCGACCTGCCGCCGGGCGGTGGCGTCACCGGCTTCGACACCGGACCGGGTAACGTGCTGCTCGATCTGTGGGCGCGGCTGCACCTGGGCGAAGCGCACGATGCCGCCGGAGCCTGGGCGAATACGGGGGAGGTGCGCCCTGATCTGCTCCGACCGATGCTGGCCGAGCCCTATTTCGCCAAGCCGCCGCCCAAGAGCTGCGGCAGGGACCTGTTCAATCCCGGCTGGCTGGAAAAATATCCCTTGCAGGACGCAAGAAGACAGGACGTTCAGGCGACCCTGGCCGAACTCAGCGCATGCACGATCGCCGCGGCCGTCAGCGGGTATTGCCGGCAGGTGAACGAACTCTATGTCTGCGGCGGTGGTGCGCACAATCTGGATCTGCTCGAGCGCCTGCGCCGAAATCTGCCGCAATGCCGCGTCGACACTACAGCGGTGCTGGGTGCGGACCCGGATTGGGTGGAGGCGATCGCATTCGCCTGGCTGGCCAAGCAGACCCTGGACGGACGCCCCGCCAGCTTGCCGGCTGTTACCGGCGCGCTTGGCGAGCGCGTGCTCGGCGCCATCTACCCGGCCTAGGCCGCGCGGCGGCCGGCACCCCAAAAAAAACGGGAGCCGAAGCTCCCGTCGTACAGCCGGATTCCTTGTTTCAGGCGGAAAACGACGAGCCGCAACCGCAGGTGCTCGTCGCGTTCGGATTCTTGATCACGAACTGCGCCCCTTCCAACCCTTCCTGATAATCGATTTCCGCGCCGACCAGATACTGGTAGCTCATCGCATCGATCAGCAGCGTAACACCGTTCTTTTCCATGGCGGTGTCGTCTTCGTTCTTGACTTCGTCGAAGGTGAAGCCGTACTGGAATCCCGAACAGCCGCCGCCGCTCACGAATACCCGAAGCTTGAGCTCGCTGTTGCCCTCTTCTTCAATCAGCTCTTTCACCTTGTTCGCCGCATTGTCGGTAAAGAGCAACGGGGCGGGCATCTCTGCTACTGCGTTCATAGTCCTGCTCCTGAAATTAGTCCAAAAATCACGCCCGCCATCAATTGCGCGAGGCGATCTTCAGTTCGACCGTTTTGCTGCTGTCAGCCGCGCTGGAACTGTGCACCAGACGGCCTTCCACTACCGCGCCGAGGTGCATTTCCAGCGTATTGTAATGCACATCGCCTTTGACGCGCGAGCGCGCCTGAAGTTCTAGAAATTCGGCCGAATGCACCGGCCCGTTGATCGCGCCATTCACCACCAGATGGGAGACGTGTATTTCGCCGTCTATGCGCGCATGTTCGCTCACTACCAGCGTGCTCGGCTGATCGCCGGAGGCAACGACGTTACCCTTGATTTCGCCGTCGACGCGCAAGCCGCCGGAAAATGTGACGTTGCCCTCTATCATCGTGCCGGCCCCGATCAGGCTGTCTATCCGGTTCTGCGGCTTGCTAGCCTTCTTTCGGAACATTGCGCTGTCTCCTTACGAAAGATTGAAATTCTGCGTTGCCCGGACCTGGCTTGACCCCGCTTCGAATATGCGCACGCGCACCGATTTCACCTGCGCCCCGGCAGCCACGCGGAACGTACCCTCGACCCGCTGGAAGTACTTGAAATTGATTTTATAAGCCTGGGCCGCCCCATCCTCGGGGAGAGTGATGATAGCATCTTTGCCCGCCTGCTGCAGCGTAACCAGGAGTTGCAGGCTGCCCTGGAACGCCTTGTCCGGCTTGCCACCCTGCAATAAAAGCAATCGGTAACGGAACTCCCCCGGCAGCGCCCCCGCATCGACGCGGAAGCGATTGATCAGCAGGGTATTGTCGCGGTGTTCGCTCGGGATCAGGTTCTCGAAGAAGGCGAGATCCTCCTTCAGCCGGGCGTTTTCATCCTCCAGCGCTTTCACCTGCTTCCCGAGCTGGGTCTGGGCGGTGCGCTCGATCTGCAGCTTGCTCTCGCTGGCGTTCACGCTCGCGCGCAGCGCTGCGGTCTCGTTCGTCAGCCGGCCCACGCTCTCGCGCAATTGTGACAACTCCTGCTCGGCCTCGCTGCGGTCGAAACCGGCGAAGCGGCGGCCGGCGTCGTACATCCAGGCGGCCAACGCAAATGAAAAGGACAGCACCAGCACCAGGCCCAGCATGCGCCAATACCAAGCTACATGTGTCTGCACCGTCATGCGCGGCGCCGAAATCCCGAAGCGCTGGCGCAATTTTTTCAGCAGTTTCGGCAGCATCGCGCTGGCTAGGGAAGAATCGGCACCTGATTCAGGCCCATCGACTCATCCAGGCCGAACATCAGGTTCATGTTCTGCACTGCCTGGCCAGAAGCGCCCTTGACCAGATTGTCGATGACCGAAAGCACCACCAAGGTGTCGCCGTCCTGCGGCCGGTGCAGCGCAATGCGGCAGGTGTTGGCGGCGCGCACCGAACGCGTGTCGGGATGGCTGCCGGGGGGAAGCACGTCGACGAAAGGCTCGCGCGCATAGCGCTCTTCGTACAACTTCTGGAAATCCTGCTCGCGCGTGATGCGCGCGTACAAGGTGGCATGGATGCCGCGTATCATCGGCGTCAGGTGCGGCACGAACGTAAGTCCGATGCTGCTGCCGACGATCTGCATCAGGCTTTGAATGATCTCGACGCCGTGCCGATGTCCGGGAACGCCATACGCCTTGAAATTGTCCGAGGCCTCGGAAAACAGGATATGCGTTTCCGCTTTTCTCCCCGCGCCGCTCACACCCGACTTGGCGTCGGCGATCAGGTGGCCGGCGTCGACCACCCCGGCCTGCAGCAAAGGCAGGAGGCCAAGCTGCACCGCGGTCGGATAACAGCCGGGATTCGCAACGATGCGCGACTTGCGTATCGCGTCGCGGTTGACTTCGGGCAGGCCGTACACCGCCTGCGGGATCAGCTCCGGACAGGCGTGCCTGACCTTGTACCATTTTTCCCATTCGGCCACGTTCTGAATGCGGAAATCCGCGGATATGTCGATCAGACGCACGCCTGCGTCGACCAGGCGTCTCGCATCGTTCATGGCGACGCCATGGGGAGTGGCGAAGAACACCACGTCGCACTGCTCCAGCGCCGCGGACGCCGGGTCTGAAAATGCAAGGTCGACATGACCGCGCAAGCTGGGAAACAGCTCGCTGACCGCCATGCCGGCTTCCTTGCGCGATGTGATCGCGCGCAGGTCGGCCTGCGGATGTTGCGCCAGAATGCGCAGCAGCTCTACGCCCGTATATCCGGTGCCTCCGACTACGCCGATCTTGATCATTTCGAGCTCCGTCCGCGTATCTTAGTCTAACAGTCGACAAATCCGGTCGTAAAAAACAAAAGCCGCCTCGAAGGGCGGCTTTGTGTGTTTCTTGGGGCCGGTTTACCGCTTGGAGAACTGCTTTGCACGCCGCGCCTTGTGCAAGCCCACTTTCTTGCGTTCGACCTCGCGTGCATCTCGCGTCACCAGCCCGGCCTTGGACAGCACCGGCTTTAATGCGGGATCGTATTCGATCAAGGCACGGGTGAGGCCATGGCGCACTGCCCCGGCCTGGCCGGTTTCGCCGCCACCGTCCACGTTGACCTTGATGTCGAATGTCTGCAGATGGTCGGTCAGCACCAGCGGCTGGCGCACCACCATGCGGCCGGTTTCGCGCGCGAAATATTCATCGAGCGCCTTGTCATTTACGACGAATTTGCCCTTGCCAGGCTTGATGAACACGCGCGCTACCGAGGTCTTGCGGCGGCCCGTGCCGTAGTTGTAACTGGTCTCAGCCATCAGATCAAATCTCCAGCGCTTTGGGTTGCTGTGCGACGTGCGGATGTTCGCCCTCGGCGTACACCTTCAGTTTCTTGAACATGGCGTAACCCAGCGGCCCCTTGGGCAGCATGCCTTTGACTGCCTTTTCCAGCGCCCTGCCCGGAAACCGCGCCTGCATCTTGCCATAGCTCGTCTGCGAAATGCCGCCGGGATAACCGCTATGCCGGTAATAGGTCTTGTCGGCTGACTTGTTGCCGGTGACGCGCAGCTTCGCCGCGTTTACGACGACAATGAAATCGCCGGTATCGACGTGCGGGGTATAAATGACTTTATGCTTGCCGCGCAGGCGCCGCGCTACCTCGGTGGCAACGCGCCCGAGCACCTTGTCGGTTGCGTCTATGACGAACCAGTCGCGTTTGACCTCATGCGGCTTGGCGGAAAATGTTTTCATCGGAGATAAACGGCTTCGCGGAAAAGGGCGTGATTGTATGTCACGGGCGATCTAGTGTCAAACCAAGCGGCGCCCGGAGCCGCAGTCCATGCAAAAAAAACGCAACTCCGGGGAGTTGCGCTGAATCCACCAAGAGGAGGAGGAGGGTGGAGGAGACAAGCTTCAGCATTAAACTGCTCATATCGTCAACGCTCAAGCTTAAAGAAATTCTACATTGCGACTTTGCTGCGTTGCAAGATTTTTTCGCTTCAGGATGCGAATTTTTTCGCTTCGACTATCGAAAATACCGCGCTATCGGTATCTAATTGAAATCTGCTTAAATTTGAATGACAGATGACCATTATTTGTCTCCAATATATTACCCGTGACTTGAATTATGGATTCGCAAGCTGCATGCTCTGCGGCAATGCACAATCCATCGCTTTCTGGCTGCTGAAGGGCCGGCTACAATGCCGGCCTCGTCTGCCGACGCGCTGCGGGACAAGGGCAAGCTGCTGCCGCTCCGTGCGCAGCTGAAGGAGTTTCGTCTCTCCCGAACAGGCGCCAACACTGAGGACGTCGACAATGGAATGCAAAGTGAAGTGGATAGACGGCGTAAGTTTTGTGGCCGAAACCGGGAGCGGTCATGCGCTGGTAATGGACGGCGCGGCGGAGGGCGGGGGCAGGAATCTCGGCCCTCGCCCCATGGAAATGGTACTGCTCGGGACTGGCGGCTGCAGCGCCTACGATGTAGTGGTGATACTGAAGAAGAGCGGACAAAACGTGACCGGCTGCAATGTCGAGCTCAGCGCCGAGCGCGCCGATACCGATCCCAAAATATTCACCCGCATCCACATGCACTTCGTCCTGCGCGGCAGGAACCTCAAGACTTCAATGGTCGAGTCGGCGATCAAGCTCTCGCATCAGAAATACTGCTCCGCCTCAATCATGCTGGCGAAGAGCGCGCAGATCACTCACGATTACGAAATCATCGCAGATTAGACGAGAGCCCGCGACCGGGTCAAACCCAGTAGGACACCTGCGTCATCAGGCGCGCCGACAGACGCATTGCGCGCTTCACCGGTTCGGGCAGGTCGGCCGCGCCGAGCGCGTAAGCCGTTCGCGCATGGTCGCTTTCGTCCTGTTTCATCTGCACTACGATGGCACGGGTTTTCGCATCCTGCGGCGCAAGGCGCTCCAGATGTCCCTCCAGATGCGCTTCGACCTGGCGCTCGGTTTCAGCCAGAAATCCCAGGTTCCAGCGCGTGCCAAACCTGCCTGCCGTATAGCCCAGCGCAAGGGAGCCGGCATACCAGAGCGGGTTGAGCAGGCTCAATCGTCCGCCCAGTTCCGCTATGCGACGCTGCGTCCATGCCAGGTGCTCGGTTTCCTCGCGTGCGGCCTGCGCCAGCGCGCGCGTTACTGTCGGCTCGTCGCAGGACAGCGCCTGTCCCTGGTACAGGGCCTGTGCACACACTTCGCCGCAATGGTTCACCCGCATCAGCGACGCCGCGTGGCGCTTCTCCGCCTCGGAGAGATCGGCCTCAGCCAGCGCGCTGCCCGGCAGGGGCCGCGCCGACACTGCGCCCGCGGCCAGCGTGCGCAGGGCCTTGTCGAATTCGATAATTATTTTGTCGAGGCTATCCAGCATTCGAATAGCTAATCCAGACGATGAATAATCGCATTGTAGCTGATAGTTTGAAGTCCGATTTAGGTCGTTCAAAGGCATTAAAAATCACGCTATTGGCCAATACACTTCACGTTTGGCCTTTGGATGTTGCATAAATACAACATTTTTGTCCTTTCTGCTGGGACTTCGCCGAAAACTGATTGCGTCCAGCGCTATTTGAGTGAGAATACGAGCAGCAACTCCCAATTGGGGGGGCGCGGAAAAGTGCGGCAGCAGTGACCAACCACGTGGTGTCATTGATGCCGGCTCGATTCAAAACCAATAAGGAGATTAAGGTATGCAAAAGAAACTAATTGCGCTGGCCATAGCCAGCACCGTTGGTGGCCTCGTGTCGGTACCGGTTTTCGCGCAGTCGCAAGTGCAGGTCTACGGGATCATCGACGAGGCAGTTACTGTCGCTAACTACGGCGCGGGTAACGTAACCCAACTGAAAGGCAGCGCTTACAACACCGAGCGTCTGGGCTTCCAGGGCAGCGAAGATATGGGTAACGGCCTCAAAGCCAACTTCAGGCTGGAACTGGGCCAGGTGACCGACACCGGCAGCCTCGACAACTCTAACAACCAGTTGTTCCAGCGGGAAGCGACCTTGGGCCTGAGCGGTCCCTGGGGCCAGATCCGCGCCGGCCGCACCTACAGCCCGTTGTTTATTGACATCCAGGCCGCGAACGACATGTTCTACGTCGCAGGCTACGGTTCGAACTACGCTCTGACCTCGACTGGTATGACCCGTGTCAACAACCAGCTCAAGTATGACTCGGCCAGCATGAACGGCTTCCAAATCGGCGTGGGCTACGGCATGGGTGATACAACGAGCGCTGCCACTTACGTGCTAAACCCCAACATAAATGGTATTGGACAGGAAAGCTCATTAGCTCCGAAGGACTTGGGACGCCATGTCGGCGTGAGCCTGCGCTACACCAACGGCCCGCTGTTCGTCGGCTACGGCTACGGCGGTCAGAAGGCGACGACGGCGGGGGCTGGCTTGAACCCGATCGAGACCAAGGCCCAAATGGTCACCGGCAATTACGACTTCAAAGTCGTGAAAGTTTTCGCCGGCTACCAGACGGTCAACAACGACGCGAATCCTAGGACGGTGGATCAGCGCGTGTGGAACGTAGGCGGAAGCGTGCCCCTGTTTGGCAACGACCACGTGAAGCTGCAGTACACCAAGCTTGAAGTCAAGCTCCCCGGTGTCACCAACGCTGACTCCCACCTAATCGCTCTTGGCTATGAGCATCCGATGTCCAAGCGTACCACCCTGTTCGGTACCTACGCCAAGATGGACAACGATGCCGCTGTGGCGCGCTCATTCCTGAACGGAAATGCGCTTATCACCAGCGCTGGTGCGGCGAACCCCGGTTACAGCCCGAACTCGTTCCAAGTCGGTCTGTCGCACAAGTTCTAATCGACTCGCATCGATCTGAAGTTAGAAGTTTAAACGGCCACCTTCGGGTGGCCGTTTTTTTTGTGCCTACTCGTGCCTTCTTCTACCTGACAGGCGCAGCAAACGCGCTTTAGTCAGTGCTCGTGCGCGTTCCCCGCCGCCGTGAACATGCGTTCTAGCTCCACTCCAGGATTGGCTGCGCGCATGAACGCCTCTCCGGCGAGAAAAGCATGGACCCCACGCTCGCGCATCAATTCCACATCCGCACGCGCGCGGATGCCGCTTTCAGTTACCACTAGGCACCCCTGCGGGATGCGCGGAAGCAGCTCCAGCGTGGTCGCGAGCCGAGTCTCGAAGGTGCGCAGGTTGCGGTTGTTAATGCCGATGAGCGGGGTCGCCAGCGTCAGCGCAGACTCGAGCTCCGCGGCGTCATGCACTTCGACCAGCACCGCCATGCCCAGTTCGTGCGCGAGTGCCTCCAGCTCGCGCATGCGCGCAGGCTCCAGGGCTGCGACAATTAGCAGGATGCAGTCGGCCCCCAGCGCGCGCGCCTCGTACACCTGGTATGCATCGAGCATGAAGTCCTTGCGCAACGCCGGCAATGCGCATGCGCCGCGCGCCTGTTCCAGGTATTGCGGTGCGCCCTGAAAGAATTCGCTGTCGGTCAGCACCGACAGGCAGGCTGCACCGTGCGCGGCGTAGCTGGCCGCGATAGCGGCCGGGTCGAAATCCGCGCGCAACAGCCCCTTGCTCGGGCTGGCCTTTTTGATCTCGGCGATCACTGCGGCTTCGCCGGCCGCGATCTTCGCCCTGAGCGCGGCGACAAAATCCCGGGGGGGCGGCGCCACGCTCGCCATCTCCCGCACGCGCTCTGACGGCCGCGCGCGCTTCGCCGCGGCGATTTCCCCGGCCTTGTGCGCGAGTATCTTCCTGAGGATGTCCGCCATCGGCTAAGGTCAGGCCGCGGCGCCCAGCTTCTGCGTCAGCCGCGCGAGTTGGTCCAGTTTCGAGCGCGCCGCGCCGCTCGCGATGGCATCGAACGCCAGTTCCACGCCCTGCTCCATGCTCCCCGCCTTGCCCGCAACATAGATCGCGGCGCCGGCGTTGAGCGCGACGATGTCGCGCGCCGCGCCAAGCTTGTTTTCGAGCGCGCCCAGCACCATCGCGCTCGACTGTTCCACCGTTTCCACACACAGCGCGCGCGGGTCGTGCAAGGGCAGGCCGAAGCGCTCCGGATGCACGGTGTATTCCTCTATGCGACCGTCCTTGAGCTCGCCGATCATGGTCTTGCCGCTGATGGAGATCTCGTCCAGGCCCTCGAGGCCGAACACGGTCATCGCGTGGCGCGCTCCGAGGCGCTGCAATACGCGAATTTGTATTCCGACCAGGTCCGGATGGAACACGCCCATGAGCTGCGTCGGCGCACCGGCAGGATTGGTGAGCGGACCGAGGATGTTGAATATCGTCCTTACCCCGAGTTCGCGCCGCACCGGCGCGGCGTGCTTCATTGCGCTATGGTGATTGGGTGCGAACATGAACCCGACCCCGACCTCGTCTATGCACTGCGCGACCTGCTGCGGCTTGAGATTGATGTGGACGCCGAGCGCCTCGAGCACGTCGGCGCTGCCCGATTGCGAGGACACCGCGCGCCCGCCGTGCTTGGCTACCCGTGCCCCGGCCGCAGCGGCGACGAAGATCGCCGCGGTGGAGATGTTGAACGTGCGCGCGCCGTCGCCGCCGGTGCCCACCACGTCGACCAGATTTTCCGCGTCTTTCACCTCGACCCGGGTCGCGAGCTCGCGCATGACCTGCGCCGCGGCGGTGATTTCGCCTATGGTCTCCTTCTTTACCCGCAGCGCGATGGTGATCGCGGAAATCATCACCGGGGAGAGCTGCCCGCTCATGATCTGGCGCATCAGGTCGAGCATTTCGTCGTGGAAGATCTCCCGGTGCTCGATCGCGCGCTGTAGCGCTTCTTGTGGCGTCATGGACATGATGGATCCCTATCGCAGAAAGTTCTTCAGTAGCGCGTGCCCGCCCTCGGTGAGTATCGACTCGGGGTGGAACTGAACGCCCTCGAGCGCGAACTCGCGATGCCGCACGCCCATGATTTCGCCGTCTTCGCTCTCGGCGGTAACCTCGAGGCAGGCGGGCAGGCTGGCGCGCTCGATCGCCAGCGAATGATAGCGCGTTGCCCGAAACGGGGACGGCAGGCCGGCGAAAACGCCCTTTCCGGTGTGCCGGATATCCGAAGTCTTGCCGTGCATCACGCGCCGCGCATGCACGATGCGCCCGCCGCAGGCCTCGCCTATGGCCTGATGCCCGAGGCACACGCCGAGGATGGGCAGCTTGCCCGCGAATTCACGCACCAGCGGCACCGAGACGCCGGCTTCGCGCGGCGTGCACGGTCCGGGCGAGATCACGATGCGAGCCGGCGCGAGTGCCGCGATGCCGGCGAGGTCTATGGCGTCGTTGCGCACGACCTTCACGTCCTCGCCCAGTTCACCGAAGTATTGCACCAGGTTGTAGGTGAACGAGTCGTAGTTGTCGATCATCAGCAGCATGATCAGCCCTCCAGCCGGGTGTCGAGCCCGCAAGAGGCCATTTCCGCCGCGCGCAGCACCGCGCGCGCCTTGGACAGAGTCTCCTGCCATTCCGAAGCCGGGTCGGAGTCGGCGACGATGCCGGCACCCGCCTGCATATGCAGCACGCCGTCCTTGATCAGCGCAGTGCGCAGCGCAATGGCGAGATCCATGTCGCCGTGAAATCCGAGGTACCCCACTGCGCCGGAATAGATGCCGCGCTTCACCGGCTCGAGTTCGTCGATGATTTCCATCGCGCGCACCTTGGGTGCGCCCGACACCGTCCCCGCCGGAAAGCTCGCGCGCAGCACCGCCATCGCGTCCAGGCCATCGCGCAACCTGCCCTCGACATTCGAGACGATGTGCATCACATGCGAATAGCGCTCGATCACCATGTTCTCGGTGACGCGCACGCTGCCCGTGGCGGCCACGCGGCCGACGTCGTTGCGGCCAAGGTCCATCAGCATGACATGCTCGGCGCGCTCCTTCGGATCGGCAAGCAGCTCGGCGGCCAGCGCCTCGTCCTGTTCCGACGTCTTGCCGCGCGGACGCGTTCCGGCTATCGGGCGCAGCGTCACCTTGTCCCCTTCCAGGCGCACCAGGATTTCGGGCGAGGCCCCCACCACGTGAAAATCCTCGAAATTGAAGTAGAACATATAGGGTGAAGGGTTGAGCGTGCGCAGCGCCCGGTACAAGGCGAGCGGCTCGGCCAAAAAAGGAACCGACATGCGCTGCGACAGCACCACCTGCATCACGTCGCCGTCGTAGATGTAGCGCTTGGCCCGCTCCACCGCAGCCTTGTAAGCCGCTTCGCCGAACGCCGATTGCGCCTGCGCGGCAGGCTGCGCCGACTCGGCCGGGATCTGCACCGGCGCGCGCAGGGCAGCAAGCAATTCGCGCAGGCGCGCGCGCGCCTTCTGGTACGCGCCGGGGACTTCCGGTTCCGCATACACCACCAGCGTCAGCTTGCCGGAAAGGTTGTCGACGATGGCGACCTCCTCCGACAGCATCAGCAGAATGTCGGGTGTGCCCAGCGCATCCGGCGGCGCACTTGCGGCGAGCCGCGGCTCGATGTAGCGCACCGTGTCGTAGCCGAAGCAGCCGACCAGCCCGCCGCAGAAGCGCGGCAATCCCGGCAGCGCCGCGACCTTGAAGCGCTTGAGGTAGCCGTTGATGAACGCAAGCGGATCGCCGCTGTCTGCGCGCTCGGCGATGCGGTTGCCGGACAGCACCAGCACCGTACCACCATGCACATTGATGCGCGTGGCCGAGGCGAGCCCGATAAAGGAATAGCGGCCAAACCGCTCTCCGCCCTGCACCGATTCGAGCAGATAGGAATAAGGCTTGTTCGCCAGCTTGAGGTAAATGGACAGCGGGGTGTCGAGATCGGCAAAAGTCTCGAGCACTACGGGAATGCGGTTGAAACCCTGCGCGGCGAGGCGCTTGAATTCGACTTCGGTCATGATTACTCCAGCAAAGGATCCGGAAAAACAGCTACGGGCGGGCGCTGCATCGCATGCCGTTCAGCATGCAGCCCTTGAACGTGGCTAGGGCCGCCAGCAGCGCCAGCTTTCCCAGGCGACGCGCGCCCGATTTCCGGATGTTGCGAGTATCACGACTGTGTGCTCCAAAGCAATTCTGCAGCCTCAGACAAGGAGCCAACTATAGCATCACAGTCCAGTTCGTGCACGTCCCCGCCCTCGTTATAGCCGTAGGAAACGCACAGCACCGGGCAGCCCGCCGCGCGCGCCGCGCGCGCATCGTTGGCCGAATCGCCAATCAGCAGCGCTTCAGCCGGCGCCAGCGCAAACGTCGTGCAGATATGTTGGAGCTGCATCGGATCGGGCTTCTTGCGCGCGAGCGTGTCGCCGCTCACCACCAGCTCAAAATAAGGCGCCAGACCCATGCGCTCGAGCAGCGGGACGGTAAAACGCGCAGCCTTGTTGGTGACGCAGGCCAGGCGCAGGCGCATTGCACGCATGCGGTCCAGGCCCGCGATCACCCCCGGATAAACGGCACTGCACCGGCCGGACTCCTCGAAATAGAAGCGCTCGAACAAGGCCACGGCCTCGGGCTGCAACACCCCGGCGCGCGCATCGCCCGCACTTTCCCGCAGGCAGCGCTCGACCAGATTGGGAATGCCCTTGCCGATATAGTTGCGCACCTCGTCCGGCGTACGTACCGGCAAGTGCAGCGCGGCGAGCATGCGCTTGGCGGCGGCGGCGATGTCGGGAACGGTATCGAGCAGCGTGCCGTCCAGATCGATCATCACGGCGGTGATGCCGCGGCCGACAGGCATGCCCTAAGCGGACTGAATCGCCGCACGCATCGCGGCAATGGTCGCCTTGTAATCCTTGGCGCCGAAAATCGCGGATCCTGCGACAAAGGTGTCGGCGCCGGCGCGCGCGATCTCGGCAATGTTGTCGGCTTTGACCCCGCCGTCGACCTCGAGCATGATCTCGCGCCCGCTGCCATCGATGCGGCGGCGGACTTCGGCCAGTTTCGCGAGTGCGTGCGGAATGAATTTCTGGCCGCCGAAACCCGGATTGACCGACATGATCAGCACCAGGTCGAGCCGGTGGAGCGCGTGATCGAGATAATCCAGCGGCGTGCCCGGGTTGAATACCAGGCCGGCCTTGCAGCCCTGCTCCTGGATCAGCCCGATGGTGCGGTCGATATGCTCGCTCGCCTCCGGATGGAAGCTGATGATATTTGCGCCGGCGCGCGCGAAATCGGGAATTATCCGGTCCACCGGCTTCACCATCAGGTGCACGTCTATCGGCGCCTTGATCAATGGCCGAATCGCCTCGCACACCAGCGGCCCTATGGTCAGATTGGGCACGTAATGGTTGTCCATCACGTCGAAGTGGATCATGTCTGCGCCGGCGGCGATCGCGCCTTTCACTTCCTCGCCCAGGCGCGCGAAATCGGCGGAGAGTATGCTCGGCGCGATGCGGTAGTTCTTCATGGATATTCCTGATACCCGGCAATATGTGGCCGCATTTTACCCGCTCGTCCGGGTAGGCGCCGGAAAACCTTGGCCGCGGCAGGCAGGCGCTGCCGGCACAGTGTAAAATTGCGCCATGCAGTCCGCGAAAAAATATGACGTCAGCGTCAGCGCAGCAACCCAGTACATCGCCGACCAGTCGGACGAGGCAAAGGATCGTTTCGTCTTTTCCTATACCGTTACCATTCGCAATAGCGGCACCATGCCGGCACAGCTGATCAGCCGCCACTGGATCATCACCGATTCGAACAACCAGGTGCAGGAAGTGCGCGGATTGGGGGTGGTAGGTGCCCAGCCTCTGCTCAAGCCGGGTGAGAAATTCGAATACACCAGCGGCACCGCGCTGACCACGCCGGTCGGCACCATGAGCGGCAGCTACCAGATGGTGGCTGAGGACGGTACACAGTTCGATGCGCCGATTCCGGAATTCACGCTGTCGGTTCCACGCGTGCTGCACTAGGAATCGGCCCCTTGCCGCTGTTTCGCGGTCGCAACGAAAATCACGCACTAGCCGCTTGCGCCGTCGTTGACTTTCCTGGAGCGTGGCCAAGCCCATCAGACGATCATCGGCAGCGCGCCCGAGGCGAGACCTGCTTCGAGCAGAAATATCCACATGCCTTGCCATGCCCCTGACACCGTGGCCGGCGTCATGAACCGCTGGCGCCTGATTGGCGGCGCCGCCTTGCTCGCCCTGCTTGCGGCTTGCGCAATCCAACCGCCAGTCCCACCCGCGATCAGCCAAGCCTGCCCGGCTGCCCTGCCCTGCCCCGCATGTCCAGCCTGCCCCGGGCTTGCGCCGGAACCGCCCAAGGCGAAGACCCTGGAGCCGGTGAGCTGGTCCGAACTGCCTGGTTGGACAGAGGACGATGCGCGCGCCGCCTGGCGGACCTTCCTGCGCAGCTGCAGCAAACTCAAGTCACAGGCGAGCTGGCGCGACAGCTGCGCGCTTGCCGGACAGCTTGCACCGGAGGCATCGGTGCGCGATTTCTTCGAAGCGCAATTTCTGCCCTATCGCGTGGCCAATGCCGACGGCAGCGTGCTCGGCCTGGTTACCGGCTATTACGAACCGCTGCTGCGCGGCAGCCGCCGGAAAGAAGGCCCCTACCGCTATCCGATCTATGCTGCGCCGGCGGACTTGCTGATCATCGACCTCGCCGAGATCAATCCCGAGCTGCAACACCTGCGCCTGCGCGGGCGACTGCAAGGCCGGCGCGTGGTGCCCTACTATGCGCGCGCCGAAATCGAGCAGGGCCTGCCCGCGCTCGCCGGCAGGGAGTTGCTCTGGGTGGACGATCCTGTGGATCTGTTCTTTTTGCAGATCCAGGGATCGGGCCGCGTGCGCCTGCCCACGGGCGAGATGGTGCGCGTGGGCTACGCCGACCAGAACGGCCAGCCCTACAAATCGATTGGACGCTTTCTGGTCGAACAGGGTGAACTGAAGCTGGAACAGGCGTCGATGCAGGGCATTAAGGCCTGGGGCGCGGCCAACCCGGCGAAACTCAACGCTTTGCTGGACCAGAACCCAAGCTATGTGTTTTTCCGCGAACTGCCTCAGGCCGAAGGCGGACAGAACGCCGAAGCGGACGGGCCGATAGGTGCGCTGGGTGTTGCGCTTACGCCCGAACGTTCGATCGCGGTCGATCCGCGCTACATTCCGCTGGGCGCACCCGTGTTCCTCGCCACCACCATGCCCGGCGGCGAACAGGCACTTGCGCGCCTAGTCCTCGCGCAGGACAGCGGCGGCGCGATCCGCGGCGCGGTGCGCGCAGATTATTTCTGGGGATTTGGCGATGCCGCCGGCACGCAGGCCGGGCGCATGCGCCAGAGCGCAAGGATGTGGGTATTGCTGCCGCAGGGCTTTCCGCCGGCGCAGTAGGCGCGGGAGTTCGTCTTAGTACAGGAATGCCAGCGCCCGGTTGCGGCGCGTTCGTGCACCGCCAGTGCGGGATACCGTCGTCCTGTTACTTTCCTGCGTTCTGGGCGAACAGCTTTTCCAGCTGCTCCGCAGTGACCGCGCCGGGCACTCTTTCGCCGCTGGCAAATATCAGGGTCGGCGTGCCGTTGATGCGGTACTTGCGCCCCAGCGCGAGATTCCTGTCGATCGGCGTATCGCACTGCGCCGCCGCCGGCACCTTGCCGTTGAGCATGAGCTCGCTCCAGGCCTTCGACTTATCGCTCGAGCACCAGATCGCCTTCGCTTTCTCGTGTGAGTCCGGTGAAAGTATGGGGTAGAGGAAGGTATAAATGGTGACATCGTCGATTTTCGCCAGGTCTTTCTCGAAGCGCTTGCAATAGGGGCAGTTTGGGTCGGAGAACACCGCCAAGGTTCGCTTACCGTTGCCGTGCACGGTCTTGAAAGCGGCATCCAGCGGCAGGTCGCCCCACTTGATGCCGGACAGTTCGCGCAGTCGCTTCTCGGTCAGGTTTTGCATGGTCTTGGCGTCGATCACGTTGCCGCTGAAGATATAGTTCATCTTCTCGTCGGTGTAGAGAATCTCGTTGTCGACGCGCACTTCGTAGAGCCCCAGGTACGGAGTCTTGGTCACGGATTCGATCTTGATGCCGCTGAGCCGGCCTTCGAGCGTGCGTTTGATGATGCTTTCCGTGGTGAGTTTGCCCGCGGGCTCGGCGGCCAGCGCCGCCGGCAGCATCAGGGCCAGCAAGGCAAGAGCGAATAAGCGTTTGATCATGGCTGTCCTTTAAGGGCGGCTTCAACCCAGCGCGCGCCGGATGAGCAGGTTCTTTACGACCGGCAGGGCGTTGGTTAAGTTCAATCCGGTATTGCGCAGCTTGGCAGCGGCGCCACCGGGCAGAGCGAACAGGCGTTGCAGTCCGTCGGTCACCAGGGAAAGCGCGAGTATATCCTCGGCGCGGGTACGCTCATAGCGCCGCAGCAGTCGAATATCGCCGGGATCGCGAAATATTTCACGCTGCAGCAACAGGCTTGCCAGATCCCGTGCATCGCCGAAGCCCAGATTGACGCCTTGGCCGGCCAATGGGTGCAGTACATGGCCGGCATCGCCGATCAGCGCGACGCGTGGCGCCGCCAGGCGCGCCGCATGCAGTCGCCCGAGCGGGAACCGTGCCGCCGCGCTGAGCAATTCGAGCGCGCCGAGCTTGCCCAGGCCAGCTTCGGCCACGCGCGCGCACAAGGCTTGCGCAGGCAAAGCGAGGAGTTCGGCGGCGTGGGTATCCGGCGTGGACCAAACCATGGACATGCGCTGCCCCGGCAGCGGCAGGTAGGCGAGCACGCCGTCGCCCCGAAACCACTGGAAGGCCGTGTCATGGTGCGGCAGCGCACAGGCGAAGTTCCCCACAACCCCCATCTGCCCGTAGGACTTCTGTTCAGCCTCTATACCTGCGGCCTTGCGTACCCAGGAATGCATGCCGTCGGCGGCCACTAGCAGTCTGGCACGCAGGGTTCTGCCGCTTTCTAGGGTGATCTCGGCCGCCTCTGCGCGCAGTTGCAACTCCACGCAGCGATCCGGGCAGATGAGTTCAAGATTGTGCTGGTGCTCCAGCCCCTGCCACAGAGCCGACTGCAATCGGCGACTTTCGACAATGGCGGCGAGTTCCGGCACTCCGGCCTCGTAGGCGGAAAACTGCAGATGCGCACCGGCGGCATCGCCGTGAACGTGCATTTCGCGCACCGCACAGATGCGATCGGCATCCAGACGCTTCCATATTCCCAGATCCTGCAGGAACGCAACGCTGCCGGGGCTGACGGCATAGATCCGGCTGCCCCAATCTGCGCCTGCCGGCTCCGGCATCTGCGCTTCCACCAGTGCCAGCTTGAGCCCGGCGCCGCGCAGGGCCATGGCGCAGCTTGCGCCGACCAGGCCTGCGCCAACGATGACGATATCGAAGTCCATGGCGGAATTCTAATCGCAAAGACCCTGACGCAATGCAATAAAGCTGAATCCCCGCCGGGGGCAGCATCAAACTGATGCAGCGGCGCCCTGCCGGCTGCGCTCGGATATTTTTTTCTTACTGGATTCAGTCGGATAGCAAGGATGTGGCTTGACAGAAGCAGGGCCGCGCGCGGATAATCCGCGCCTTCATTCGGCGAATTAGCTCAGCCGGTTAGAGCGACGGAATCATAATCCGCAGGTCCCGTGTTCGAATCACGGATTCGCCACCAATAACCACGCGGCTTGCCACTCGGTGAGGCGTTTTCGTTTCTAGGTCAGAAGGAGCACTGGGGTAGAAACTGGCTTTCATCCCGCGCTACCCGCAATCGCAATCGTCCTGATGCCCACCGTACCAAGCACCGAAAGCTAAGGTCCGCCACGTATCTCGGGCTAGGCAGCGGCAATTACTGACTCACGGATGCGCACCACTTAACCCATGTCTGCCGGTAGAGAGCCTCAAGATTACGCGTGAATCCGGCCCCATCGGTAAGCGGCGAGGCGGCCATCCGGGCGCGCAATCCGGCGCGCGTTGCTGCCAGTCGAGGCAAGTCGCCGGCCAGATTTAGAGCGATCTTGATGTAGCCTTTGGACGTCTCGCTAGCGTATTCCTGTCTTCCAACCGCACTCAGCAGGCTATAGCTCGCCCGTGATACGAAACGATTGCCAACCAACACCACCACCGGCACGCCCATCCACAGAGATTCGCAAGTGGTGGTGCCGCCATTGACGGGAAACGGATCAAGTGCGATATCCACTTTTTGAAACATTTTGAGGAACGCGTTTAGTTCAAGCTTGCCATGAAATTCAATCCGCTCTATTGAGATGCCGAGCGCCGAAAACTGCTCGGCCAATTGTCGCCTCATTTCACCTTCGGGCACCGTCAGCATCAGCAGCCTTGATTCCGGCAAGCGACGCAACAGCGTCGCCCACAAGTCGATGCATTGCGGTCTGATTTTGTTGAAATTATTGAACGAGCCGAAGGTGACATGGCCGTTCTGCAATGCCGGCAGCGGCGAAACATCCGGCATATTGTCCGGCGCCCGATAGCACCACAGGCTGTGCGGAAGTCGCAGCAACGCTTCACTGTAATGTGCATCACTGCCCGCAGGATCGGCGTACTGATCGGTAATGCGATAGTCCATGGCCGCCAGTCCCGTAGTCCCAGGATAGCCAAGGTAGGTCATTTGAATCGGCGCGGGCTTCATGGCGAAGACCAGCAAGCGGTTACCGGCCGAGTGTCCGGCCAGGTCGACGAGAATGTCGATCTGGTGTTCTCGGATCAGCTGTGCCATTGCGTCGTCGCTAAGGCCGACGCTGGAATGCCAATGCGCGGCCGTTCGCCGCAGATTTCTCGTGAAATCGTCTTCCCGCTTAACTTCGGCGTAACAATATATTTCCACCTGCTCCCGATCGTGATTCGCAAGAATTGGTTCGAGAAAAAAAGCCACCGGGTGGCGCCGGAAATCAGGCGAAACGTAGCCCACTTTCAGACGACGGCCAGGTTCGCGAACGTTGCCGTGAGGCCGCCACGCGGTCCGGCCAGGCGCCCCGAATCTTGCCTCATAGTCACGCGATACCGCGAATATTTCCTCGCTAGTCTTATCCGGATGGTAGTTGAGGGTGAATAGCAAATTGCTAAAAACCCCCGCGAAGTCGGGCTTGATCTCCAGCGCTCGGTGAAAGCATGCGACCGCGTCATCGAGTTGCCCGAGATTTCGCAAAGCATTGCCGAAATTGCTCTGTGCCTCGGCGAAATCGGGTTCGATTTCCAGCGCCCGCTGGTAGCTCGCTGCCGCGTCAACGTGTTGCCCGAGAGCTTGCAGGGCGTTACCGAGGTTGTTGTGTGCATCGGCGAAATCCGGCTTTATTTCCAGCGCTCGGCGATAGCTTGCTACCGCGTCATCCAGTCGTTCGAGGCCCTGCAGGGCCTCGCCGAGATTGTAATACGCATCGGCGTAATCCGGCTTTATTTCCAGCGCTCGGTAAAAACTTGTCACTGCATCAACAAGTTGCCCCAGGGTCTTTAGCGCAATGCCCAGGCCGTAGTGCGCCTCGGCGAAGTCGGGTCTGATCGCTAGCGCACGTCGATAGCTCGCCGCCGCGTCGTCGATTCGCCCGGCCTGTAGCTGAGCCCTGCCCAGGTTGCTGTACGCATCGGCGTCATCGGGCATGAGTTCCACTGCCTTTTGCAAAGCTGGCAGTCCGTCTTTGCCTTGCGCCTGAAGTGAGACACCCAGCACCCTCCACGCAATCCCAGATTCTGGATACCGTTCAACCGCCAGGCGCGCCCGGCCTTCCAGTTGCGTATAGCGCCCGGCATTGAACGACGTAATAAGCTCGTCTATTTCGACCGGGTTGCGCACCGCTCCCTTCGCGCCAGCGTTCAGTGCCGCGACCTCGGCGTATTGCCTCACGGGTTGAAATACAGAATGCGCTTCCAGTCTATCTTGGCAACATTTCTTATATTTCTTCCCGCTGCCGCAAGGACATGGATCGTTTCTTCCCGGTTTCACGTTCACCTTCTTTGTTTGCTGGGCGACCCTTGGTGTCCCGCCTTGCAACGGTTGGGCCTATGGATTGGGTCTGTAACGTTGTTCCGCTGCCTGCCACCATCCCGCTTTATGATTGGCGATTGCCGCTTGCAATGCGACGGCGAAAATTCATGCAGCTCTCCGGCTCGGGGCCAATTTATTCGCACGTCCCGCCCGGCGTACACAAATAAAAAAGGCGACACGTGCTGTCGCCTTTGTAGCGCTGCGTGGCGCAGTTATTTCTTATGGCACTTGGCGCAGTCGGCCGGAGCCTTGGTGCTAAAAGCCTTCTCGCCATTATGGCAAGCGCCGCAGAACTTGCCTTCGTTCATCGCAGCCATGGTGATCTTGTCCTTGCCTTGTTTCATCTCGAACAGCTTGGGTTTGGTGTGGCAGTCGGCGCATTTCAGGCCCTTGTCCGCATGTACTTTGCCGTCGAAGTGCACTGTACCCATCGGGCTCTTGAATTCGAGCGTCTTTCCTGCCGGAACCGCCATGACGCTGCCGATCGAGAGCATCAACGCCGCAAATACTGCCAATAGTCCTGCAAACTTCATTTGGTCACCCCCTTGCCTGGTTAAAAATGAAAACAAAGCCGACATGCCCAAACATTATAAACGCGGCATACCGAACCGACGTTGACGCCAACCGCGAATATACCCACGGGCGTATTGTGGCTTTTCCTGGGCAGATTGTCCACCCGGCCCTCGCGCGCCTTCGTGGCGTACGCGCAATTCAAACCGACTTGGACACGAGTTCAAAATGCTCGACCGCCGGCGCAGCGGCGAAATACGGCCCCACCAGCGCGCGCCATTCGCCGAACGCGGCAGACTGGCGAAAATCCACCGTGTGGTTCTCCAGCGTCTCCCAATAGATCATGAGCACATAGCGCTCCGGGGACTCGACGCCCTTGTTGACCTTGTAGCCCCTGAATCCCTTGGCTTTTGCGATCACCTTGCCGGCGCCCTCTGTGATGGCCGCCTCGAAGCCCGCCTGGGTTCCCGGCTTGATGCGGATATCGGCTAGTTCGAGGATCATTTGTGCGTCTCCAGATTGGTCGTCCTGCTTGGGCCGCACTGTGGGTTCGCGCGAAACACACACTGCTGCCGGCGATCACGGGGTCCAGCGCCCTGGCGCAGCCTACTACGAAGGCGAGCTGGAATAAAGTCCGGCTCCTGCGGATGGCGGACAGGCTACCCGGGGCTTCGTCTATAATCCTGAGCGTCTGCCCGCCGTTTCGGTGCCGTCCCATGCAAACCAAGCGCCTTGCACTGCTGCTATGCGTCCTGCTGCTGCCGGCGGCCGCCCTGGCCCAACCGCGGCAGATGCCGGATTCCGCCAGACGCGGCCATATCACCCACGTTCAGGACACCATCGTCGAAATCGACGGTCAGCGCATGCGCCTGTCCGCCGGCGCGCGGATCCGCAGCAGCAGCAACCTGACCATCGTGCCGATGAGCCTGCCTCCGGGCGCCTTGGTGAAATACACCCTGGACGCGATGGGGGAGATACACCGCGTGTGGGTACTCACGCCGGAAGAGGCCGCCGCGCCGGACAAGCCACCGCAGTGAGCATGGCGCAAAAGCTCTACATCAAGACATTCGGCTGCCAGATGAACGAGTACGACTCTGCCAAAATGGCCGACGTGCTCGCCGCTGCCGATGGCATGCAGACCACTGCGGACGCGGCCGAGGCCGACGTCATCCTGTTCAATACCTGCTCGGTGCGAGAGAAGGCGCAGGAAAAAGTGTTCCACGACCTGGGCCGGGTGAAGCATCTGAAGCAGATGCGGCCCAGCCTGCTCATAGGCGTGGGCGGATGCGTCGCCAGCCAGGAAGGCGCGGCGATCGTGGCGCGCGCCCCTTATGTCGATCTCGTATTCGGCCCGCAGACCTTGCACCGCCTGCCGGCACTGATCGAAGCGCGCCGCCGCACCGGCAGGCCGCAGGTAGACATCTCGTTTCCCGAGATCGAGAAATTCGACGCCCTGCCGCCGGCGCGGGTCGAGGGCGTATCCGCATTCGTATCGATCATGGAAGGCTGCAGCAAATACTGCAGTTTCTGCGTCGTTCCCTATACGCGCGGCGAGGAGGTTTCGCGCCCGCTCGGGGATGTGCTCGCGGAAGTGGCGGAGCTGGCGCTGGCCGGCGTGAAGGAAGTGACCCTGCTCGGCCAGAACGTGAATGCCTATCGCGGGCACACGCAAGGCCGCGGCCGGGACGGTTCGGGGGAGATCGCGGATTTTGCGCTGCTGCTGGAGTACGCGGCCGAAATCCCCGGCATCGAACGCATCCGCTATACCACCTCGCACCCGAAAGAGTTCACCCCGCGCCTGATCGAGGCCTACGCCGCGATTCCAAAGCTCGCAGACCATGTGCATCTGCCGCTGCAATCGGGTTCGGACCGCGTGCTTGCGGCGATGAAGCGCGGTTACACCGTGCTCGAATACAAGTCCATCATCCGCCGCCTGCGCGCAGCGCGTCCGGGCATTTCCATTTCTTCGGACTTCATCGTCGGCTTTCCCGGCGAGAACGAGGGCGATTTCGAAGCCACCATGGACGTCGCGGCCGAAATCGGCTTCGACGATTCGTTTTCTTTTCTCTACAGCGCGCGGCCCGGAACGCCTGCGGCGGAACTCGCCGACGCCACGCCGCAGCAGGTCAAGCAGGCGCGCCTGGCGCGCCTGCAGGCGCTGATCGAGGCGCAGGCAAGCGCGATCAGCCTGGCGATGGTGGGCAGCACGCAACGCGTGCTGGTCGAGGGCGGCGCAAGAAGGAATTCCGGCGAGCTGTGCGGCCGCAGCAGCAATAATCGCATGGTCAATTTCGCCGGTCCGCGCGAACTCATCGGCCACATGGTGGACGTCGACATCACCGCCGCGCTGGCGCATTCCCTGCGCGGCCGATGCTGTGTCGCGCCGAGTGGCGCCGAAGTCCGGACGCCAGCTGCCGCCCGCGCGCGGCAGCTTCCTCCAGCGACAGGCGGTAGCGCCGGCCGATGAAGCCCAGACTGCTCGAAGTCACGCTGTCCCCGGTGGACAACCAGCGCCTGGCCACGCTGTGCGGTGCATTCGACGAAAACCTGCGCCAGATCGAAATTGCGCTCGATATCAGCATCGCGCGCCGTGGCGAACGTTTCGTGCTCAAGGGGACGCCGCGCCAGACCGCGCGCGGCGCCGAAGTGCTCGAGCGCTTCTACGTCCAGGCCAAGCGCGGGCTCACCATCGACGACGTGCAGCTCGGCCTGGTGGAAGTGCGCCAGTCGAACGCGAGCGCAGATACGCCGGCCCTGCTCACGCGCAAACCCGACCTGCACGGGCGCACGCCGCGCCAGGTCGAGTACATGAAGAACATCCTTGAACACGACATCACCTTCGGCATCGGTCCTGCCGGCACCGGTAAGACCTATCTGGCGGTGGCCTGCGCCGTGGACGCGCTCGAGCGCGACGCGGTCAAGCGCATCATGCTGGTGCGCCCCGCAGTGGAGGCAGGCGAGCGCCTCGGTTTCCTGCCGGGCGACCTTGCGGAGAAGGTGAATCCCTATCTGCGCCCGCTGCACGATGCGCTCTACGACCTGATGGGCTTCGACAAAGTCGGCAGGAATTTCGAGCGCGGCGCGATCGAGATCGCCCCGCTCGCGTACATGCGCGGGCGCACGCTGAACCACTCCTTCATCATCCTGGACGAGGCGCAGAACACGACGCCGGAGCAGATGAAAATGTTCCTCACGCGCATCGGTTTCGGCAGCAAGGCGGTGGTGACCGGGGACGTCACCCAGATCGACCTCCCACGCGGCAGCAAGAGCGGGCTGGTGGAAGCGCGCAGAATACTGAAGGAGGTGCGCGGCCTGGCCTTCACCCAGTTCCTCGCGGAGGACGTGGTGCGCCACCCGCTGGTGCAGCGCATCGTCAACGCCTATGAGCGCCAGCAAAGCGAGACCTGAACGCGGCCTCGCCCGGCTGGCGCTGACGCTGCAGACCGCGGTCAACTCGCCCGGCCTGCCGACCCGGGCGCAGCTGCGCCGCTGGCTCGCCGCCGCCATCGGATGCAGCGCCGCGATTACCGTGCGCTACGTCGGCGTCGCCGAGGGGCGCGCGCTCAACCGCGCCTACCGCGGGCGCGACTACGCCACCAACGTGCTCAGTTTCGGTTACGGCGCCAGCGGGGATGCGCTCGAAGGCGATCTGGTGTTGTGCGCGCCGGTGCTGCGGCGCGAAGCGCGCGCGCAGGGCAAGCCGCTGGCGGCGCATGTCGCGCATCTGGCTGTGCACGGCGCGCTGCACCTGCAGGGATACGATCACGAGTCGCCGCGCGCGGCGGCGCGGATGGAAGCGCTGGAAACGAGGATACTGGCGAAACTGGGATTTCCGGACCCCTATGCCGGCAGTGCATGATGACCAAACAGCGATGGGCGGATAATATCTGCCTGTCCACCGCGCGGATCCAATTACCGACTGCATATGCAAGACGACAAAAGTCATAAACCCTCGCTGCTCGAACGCCTGTCGGCGCTGCTGCTGCGCGAGCCCGAGGACCGCGAGCAGCTGATCCAGCTGCTGCACTCGGCCTATGCGCACAATCTGCTCGACTCGGAAGCGCTGTCGATGATCGAGGGCGTGCTGCAGGTGTCGGAGATGCAGGTGCGCGACATCATGATCCCGCGCGCGGAAATGGACGTGGTCGACATCGGCGAGACGCCGGACAAGTTCATCCCGACGGTGATTTCCACTGCGCATTCGCGCTTCCCCGTGATCGATCGCGAGCGCGACAACGTGCTCGGCGTGCTGCTCGCCAAGGACCTGCTGCATTACTACGCCGGCGAAGAGGAATTCGACGTGCGCGAAATGCTGCGGCCGGCGGTATTCGTGCCCGAATCCAAGCGCCTCAACATCCTGCTGCGCGAATTCCGCGCCAGCCGCAACCACATGGCCATCGTGGTCGACGAATATGGCGGCGTCGCCGGCCTGGTGACCATCGAGGACGTGCTGGAGCAGATCGTCGGCGACATCGAGGACGAATACGATTTCGACGAGACCGAGGACAACATCCTGCCGGAGTCCAGCGGACAGTACCGGGTCAAGGCGCGCACCGAGATCATCGACTTCAACGAGAAATTCGACACCGCCTTCGACGACGAGGAATACGACACCGTCGGCGGCCTGGTCATCAGCCACTTCGGCCGCGTGCCCAAGCGCGGCGAGAGCACCGTCATCGGCGGGCTGAAATTCCAGGTGATGCGCGCCGACAGCCGGCGCGTGCACACGCTGCTGGTGCAAAAGCCGCGCGATCAATGAACGCCGCCGCGTTGCGGCCGGCGCGCGCTGTGCTGGCCGCGTTCCTGCTCGGCGCCGCCGCGGTGCCGGGTTTCGCGCCCGCCGGCCTGGCCCTGCTGCCCGTGCTCGGCGCCGCCGGGCTGATGTGGCTGTGGCAGGGCGAAGCCGCGCCGCGCCGCGCCGCCGCGCTCGGTTTGGCCTTCGGCCTGGGCCTGTTTCTGACCGGCGTCAGCTGGGTCTATGTGAGCCTGCACGACTACGGCGCCATGCCGGCGCCGCCGGCGGCGCTGGCCACGCTGCTGTTCTGCGCCTTCCTGGCGCTTTATCCTGCGCTGGTGGGCTACGCGCAGGCACGGCTGGCCGGGCCGGCCGCGGCGCGCCAGCTGCTGCTGATCCCGGCGCTGTGGGTGCTCGCCGAATGGCTGCGCGCATGGGTGTTCACTGGTTTTCCCTGGCTCACCTTCGGTTATTCGCAGACCGCCACGCCGCTGCGCGGCTACGCGCCGCTCGCCGGCGTATTCGGCCTGTCCTGGCTCGTGTGGCTATGCGCGGCATTGCTGCTCGCCCTCGCGCGCCCGCAGCGGCGCGCTGCGGCGCTGGCCGCGCTCGCGCTCATTCTCGGTCTGGGCTACGCACTGGACCGCGCCGAATGGACCCGGCCGCAGGGAGCGCCGGTTACGGTAAGCCTGCTGCAGGGAAACATCGCGCAGGATCTGAAATGGGATGAAACCCGCTACGCCGACACGGTACAGCTCTATCAGCGCATGATCGAGCGCTCGGCGGCGCGGCTCACCATCCTGCCCGAAACCGCCATTCCGCGCTTTCTCGATCAGATCGACCCCGCGCTCGTGGCTGCGCTGCAGTCGAGCGCGCGACGCCATGGCGGCGACCTGATCATCGGCCTGCCGCTGCGCGACGGCCCCGGACGCTATTACAACAGCGTCATCAGCCTGGGCGTTTCCCCCGGCCAGCGCTACGACAAGATCCACCTGGTTCCGTTCGGCGAATTCATCCCGCCGGGCTTCGACTGGGTGCTGGCGGTACTGAAAATTCCGCTTGCCGACTTCTCGCGCGGCAGCAGCACGCAGCAGCCGCTCGCCCTGGCGGGACAAAAGATCGCGGCAGACATCTGCTACGAAGACGCGTTCGGCGCAGAGATCATCCGCTTCCTGCCCGAGGCGACGCTGCTGGTCAATGCGAGCAACATCGCCTGGTTCGGCGATTCGCTCGCGCCGCGCCAGCACCTGCAGATCTCGCAGCTGCGCGCGCTGGAAACCGGCCGCATGATGCTGCGCGCCACCAACACCGGCATGACCGCGATCATCGACCACCACGGCCGCGTCGTCGCCGAACTGCCGGCCTTCACCCGCGGCACGCTCGAGGGCAGCGCCCAGGGGCGCAGCGGCGCCACGCCCTACGTGCGCTGGGGCGACGCGCCGATGCTGCTGCTTGCGCTGTGCCTGTGCGGCCTGCATGCGCTGCGCCGCAGGAATGCACAGACATGAGCACCACGCCGGACGCGACGGCGCAACGCTCGGTCCTGTCGTTCTTTCTGAGCTCGTTCAGCTGGAACTTCGCGCTCGGCATGACCTATCCGCTGGTGCCGCTGTACGCCAACCAGCTGGGCATGTCGGGCGTAGGCATAGGCACGCTGGTGGCATTGCCGGTGCTGGCGCAGATCGCGTTCAACCTGATCGGCGGCGCCTACACCGACCAAGTGGGCGGGCGCAGGCTCATGCTCACTTCCTTCGCCCTCACCGCCTGCGCCGGCATCGTATTCTTTTTCGCGTCCAGCTTCGGATCCCTGCTGCTGGCGCAACTGCTGATGGTGATGTCGCGCGCCACGTACTGGCCCGCGAGCTGGAGCCTGGGCAGCGAGCTGCCCGGCGGGCGCAGCCTGCAGATGGGCCGGCTCAACGCCATCACCAACACCGGGCAGATCATGGGCATGACCGGCGCGGGCTTTTCCCTGCTGTGGTTCGGATTCGGCCCGTCCTTCCTCGCGCTGGGCGCCATGGGCGCCCTGTCCTACGTCCTCGGCCGCGGCGTGCCGGAAAAGCATAGAGGGGCGGCACGCGCGCCGCGGCGGCTGTTCTCGGGTTATGCGCATTTGGTCCGCCTGCGCGTGATTCCGTTCGCCATCATGTGCGCCTATATTTCCGCGCTGCCGTTCTCGTTGTCCTTCTCCTTCTATCCGATCTTGTTCGCGGAATACGGCTACACCTCGGACGCGACCGGCGCGATGCTGGCGCTGCGCGCCATCGGCTCCGCCATGGCCGGCCTGGTCATCGCCCGCTACCTCGACTTTTCGGCCAAGCTCGCGGCGCCCCTCGCCTGCGCCATCGCCACTGCGCTGTCGGTAGGGCTGATCGCAGTGGCGCGCGACGCCTGGGCGATCGGCGCGCTCATGGCGGCGGTCGGTCTCGCTTCGGGCATCATGACGCTGTTCTTCCAGATGCTGATCAGCGAAATCAGCAGTATCGACAACCGCGGCTCCGCGCTCGCGCTGGGCGGCCTGGGCTGGGGCCTGTCGCATTTTTCCACGCCCCTGGTCATGGGCTACCTGAAGGACCACCTGGGCCTGCTGCCGGCGTTCTATTGCATCGGCGGCTTCGCTTTCCTGTGGGGCCTGTGCCTGATTCCGATGCATAACTGGGCCTTTGTCAAAGCGGATACCATAGGCAGGACATGAAGCTCAGCGTACTCGACCAGTCCCCCATCATCAGCGGCCACGCGCCCGCACGCGCAATCGCGGAAACGATCAAGCTGGCGCAGGCGGCCGACGCGCTCGGCTATCACCGCTACTGGCTCGCGGAGCACCATGCAGTGGCGGCGCTCGCCGACCCCTGCCCGGAAATCCTGCTCACGCGCATCGCGAGCGCAACGCAGCGCATCCGCGTCGGCACCGGCGGCGTGCTGCTGCCCTATTACAGCGCGCTCAAGGTGGCCGAGGTGTTCCGCATGCTCGAGGCCTTGTTCCCCGGGCGCATCGATCTCGGCCTCGGGCGCGCGCCCGGCGGCGACCAGCGCACGGCGCAGGCGCTGTCGAGCGGCCAGTATGCCGCCGCCGACCGTTTCGCCGAGCAGGTGCAGGACCTGGTCGGGTATCTTGACGATGCGCTGCCGGCGGACCATCCGTTTGCCCAGGTGAAAGCCATGCCCGCCGGCCCGGCGGCCCCGCCGATCTGGCTGCTCGGCTCCTCGGATTACAGCGCGATGCTGGCCGCGGCACTGGGGCTGCGCTTCGCGTTCGCGCATTTCATCACAGCGCAGGGTGGCGACACCGTCACGCGCGCCTACCGGGCGCGTTTCCGGCCCTCGGCGCGCGAGGCGGCGCCCCATGCCGTGGTCTGCGCTTTCGTCATTTGCGCCGAGACTTCCGCTGAAGCGGAAAAGCTGGCGGCCTGCGTCGACCTGCGCCGTCTGCAGATGGCGCAGGGCCTGAATACGCCGATCCCCACGCTGGAACAAGCACTGGCGCAGGAATACTCCGAGCGCGAACGCGCCTACGTCCGCGCACAGCGCGCGCGCGCCGTGATCGGCGACCCGCGCGCGGTGTGCGCGCGCCTGCTCGAATTGCGCGAGCAGTTCGACGCCGACGAGCTGATGCTGCTCACCATCACCGGCGACTACGCCAGCCGCGTCAGATCCTACGAGCTGCTGGCGCAGGAGTTCGCGCTGCAGTGAAGGCGTTCCGCAAACTCGCGCTCGGGCTCGCCGTGCCCGCGGATGCGGCGCTGATCGCGGTGATGTCGCGCGAGCTGATAGAAACGGGATTGCCCTGGTCGTGGACGGCGGAGCGCGTGGCGCGCAACCTGGCGCAGCACGACACCCTGGTACTCACGGCCCGGGACGGTGCGCCGCTTGCCGGTTTCGCCATCATGCAGTTCGGCGAGGAACACGCCCACTTGTCGCTGCTCGCGGTGCGCCCGGACTGCCAGCGCCAGGGCGTGGGCAGGCGCATGCTCGAATGGCTCACCGATACCGCGCTCGCCGCCGGCATCGCCAGCATCCGGCTGGAACTGCGCGAGACCAATCAGGGCGCGCGCCGCTTTTATCTAGCTCAGGGTTTTGCCGAAACCGTGCGCGTCCCGGGCTACTACCGCAGCGGAGAATCCGCGGTGCGCATGATGCGCGACATTCGCATCAAGGCCTAGACCTACATCGATATCGAGCCCTCGCGAAAATCGGTCTTGTCGAGCCAGACATTGAGCAGGACCGGCTTGCCGGCCGCAGCCGCAGCGCGCGCTCGCGCCAGGGCGGCAGGCGCCTCCGCCGTCGTCTTGACCAGGATGCCCTCGGCGCCGAATCCGGCCGCGACTTCGTGGTAGGCGCTGCGCGCGAGCACCGTGCCGACGTCGTCGTGCAGCATCTTCACTTGTTCGCGCGCGATCTGGGTCCAGCCCGCATCGTTGCCGACGACCGCGATCACCGGAATGCCGTGGCGCACGAAAGTATCGAATTCGACCAGGCTGTAGCCGCAGGCGCCGTCGCCGTAGATGATCCAGATTTCGCTGCCCGGGCGGCATAAGGCCGCGCCGAGCGCGAATCCCGCGCCCACGCCCAGGGTTCCGAACACGCCCGGGTCGAGCCAGGACAGCGGCGCCCGCGGCCGCAGGATATAGGAGGCAGTGGCGACGAAATCGCCGCCGTCGGCCACCATCACGGCATTCGCGCCGGCCGCGTGGTCCAGTGCGCGCAGGAAGGCGATCGGATTGACATGCTCGCCCTGCGCCGCCGCCTGCGCCTCGATTTCGGCCTCGCGCTTGAGGTCGCGCGTGCGCAGCGCCTCGATCCACGATGTCCAGCGCCGGCCCGCCTGCGCCAGCGGCGCCGCGAGCCGCTCGAGAAACAGGCCGGCATCGCCGATCGCAGCGATATCCGGCCTGCGGTTCATGCGCGCCTCCCTGGCGCTGCGGTTGGCGGCAATCAGCGTCGCGCTGCGGCGCACGTGGCGGCCGTAGTCGAGCCGGAAATCGCAAGGCACGCCGGCAAGCAGCACGCAATCGGATTCGCGCAGCGCGTTGCGGCGTGCATGGCGCATCTGCAGCACGTGGTCCGGACCGAGCAGGCCGCGCGCCATGCCCGAAAGGTAGACCGGAATGCCCAGCTGCGCCACTGCGGCGGCGATGCGCGACGCCTCGGCCGCGAGCGACAGCGCCTGGCTGCCGATCACGATCAGCGGCCGCTCGGCGCGCGCGAGCGCGCGCGCCGCGGCGCTCGTGCTCGCGGCGCCGACTTCCGGCGGCGCGACCGAGCGCACCTGCGGCGTCGCTGCCTCGGCGCTGCCGGCGAACATTTTGCGCACATGCCGGTTGAGATAGAAGCGCAGCAGCCGGTCCGGAATACTCGTGCCTTTCCCGGCCGCCTCGGCGTACCACTGGCGGATACTGGCCTCGTCGTAAAGCAGGTCGACCGGGCACTCGATGCACACCGGCCCCGGCACACCCGCGCGCGCCACCGCGAACGCTTCCTCCACCGCGGGCCCGAGCGCGCGCACGCTGCGTATCTTGGTGAACAGTTTGACGTGCGGCGCGATCAGCGGGCGCTGGTCGATGTCCTGCAGCGCGCCGCGGCCCTGCAGCGCGGTGGGCGCAGCGCCGCCTAGCAGGATGACCGGGGACTGCGCCAGGCGCGCGTTCTTGAGCGCGGTGATGGTGTTGGAGAGGCCCGGCCCGGCAGTCACCGCGGCGACGCCAGGCACTCCGGTCAGGCGCGCCACCGCATCGGCGGCGAACACGGCGTTCGCCTCGTCGCGCACGTCGACGATGCGCATGCCGCGCGCCTTGGACGCCGTAAGTATCGGCGAGATGTGGCCGCCGCAGAGCGTGAACACGAAGCGCACGCCCTGCGCCGCCAGTACCGCGGCGACGCGGTCGCCCCCGTGAATTGCCATGGTTTCCATTTTCACTGCCTGACTCCCCCGCTGTCCTGCTTCGCCTGGTGCTGCTGCACCAGCGTCCTGTAGTCGACCTTGCCCACGCGCGTCTTCGGCAGCTCGGCGCAAAACTCGATTTGGCGCGGGCACGACCATTTGATCAGCTGCGCGCGGCAGTGCTCGATCAGCGCGCGCTCGGTGTCAGCATTCGCCAGCGCTGCATCCTTGAGCACGACGAAGGCGTGCACCCGTTCCACCTGCGCCGGGTCGGGCACGCCGGCGACGCAGGCCTCGGCCACCAGCGGATGCCGGTACAGCACGGCCTCGACCTGCGCCGGATAGACATTGAATCCGGAGGACTTGATCATGCGCTTCAGCCGCACCGTAAAATAGAAGAAACCGTCCGCATCCATTTTGCCCAGGTCGCCCGTATGCAGCCAGGTGCGGCCGTCGGCATGCACCCGCAGGGTTTCGCGCGTCGCCTCCGCATCGTCGAGATAGCCCTGCATCACCGCCGGCCCGGCGATGCAGATTTCGCCTTCCTCGCCCGGCGGCAGTTCCTGCTCGGTGCCCGCGCGGCAGATTTTTGCCAGCATGTCCGGAAACGGGATGCCGATCGAGCCCTCGCGATATTCGTCGAGCGGCATCGCCATGATCGCGGTCACCGCCTCGGTGAGGCCGTAGCCTTCGAGCAATTTGACGCGGCCGCCGCGCTCGAACACGAGTTTCTCGAAGCGTTCCTTCACCGGCCGCGGCAGCGTATCCGCGCCGGAAAAGGTGGCGCGCAGGCAGGACAGGTCGGCCTTCGCCAGCGAAGCATCACGCGCGAGCGCTTCGTACAGCGTGGGCACCCCCACCAGCAGATTCGGCCGCTTCTTGCGCAGCAGCTTGGCCACCACTTCGGCGCTGAACATGGGCACCAGGATAGACTTGCCCCCCGCCATGAACGCCGCGTTGACGCATACGCCCAGGCCGAAGCCGTGGAATATCGGCAGGATCGCGAGTATCGAATTTCCCTCGGTCATGCTGCCCCAGGCCGCGGCCTGCATGCCCTCGGCGATGAAATTGCGGTTCGACAGCACGATGCCCTTGGGCAGACCGGTGGTGCCGCCGGAGAACAGGATGGCCGCTGCGTCGTTGGTGCCCGACGCGGCGCGCTTCGCCTCGGGATGCGCGCCCGCCATGACATCGGTCCACCAGCGCACGCGCGCATCGGCCGGCACCGCCGCAATCTTGCGCCCCTTCGTAAGCCAGAAACCGAAGCGCTTCAGCGGCGCAAGATAGTCGGGTATGCGCGCAAGGATCAGCGTCCGCAAGGGCTGCTTCGGCCGCACCGCGGCAAAGCGCTCATAGAATGCGTCCAGCGTGAGCGCGATGCGCGCGCCGCTGGCGTTGAGGTAATACTCGATCTCGGGTGCAGTCGACAGCGGATGGATCAGCGCGGGCACGGCGCCGAGCTTGTTCGCGGCATAGAACGCGATCACGCCCTGCGGCGAAGTCGGCATCGAGATCAGGATGCGCTCCCCGCACGCAAGGCCGAGCGCGGCCAGCGCGCTGGCGCAGCGGTCGATGGCGCCGAGAAATGCACGGTAGGTCGAAGTGGTGTCAAGGAAATCCCAGGCCAGATCGTCCGGCACGCGTGCCGCCGTCGCCGCCACCGCCTCATACAGGGTGATCTTGGGATAGTCGAGGCTGTGCGGTAGCTTGCCGTAGAAGCGCAGCCAGGGTCGGGTCTCGGTCATCGGTTCCTCGGTTGCGGGCAATCCGGCGCCGCATTCGCGGCGGCGCGGGCGGTAAGTTTTCGCACTGCAATCCTACACCCCCGACCGGACTAGGGCCAGAATGCCAGCACGCGCCGCTCGCGGCCCGCGCAGAATTCAGCGCAAGCGTGCGCTGATTGTTCTATAGTCGACGCGTTTCCACCGGATCGATTGACGATAATCAAATTGCCGGTTTCGATATTGGCAGAGACTGGACGCTGATCCACACTTGCTGACATGAAAAAACCCGAAAATCTGGCAGGGGATTTCTGGGGCGGCCTCGCCGCGATGCTGGTTGCGCTGCCCTCGGCCATCGCGTTCGGCGTCACCATCTACGCTTCGCTGGGCGGCTCCTTCGCCGCCTACGGCGCGCTGGCAGGCATACTCGGCACGACCGCGCTTGGCCTGGTCGCCTCTCTTGCCGGCGGCACCAAGCGCCTGATCACGGCGCCCTGCGCCCCGGCGGCGGCTGTGCTCTCGGCCTTCGCCATCCAGCAGGCGGCGCAGGGAACGCCGGACGCCACCATCCTGCTGCTGCTGGTCGTTCTGGCGCTGATGACCGGCGTATTGCAGATGGTATTCGGCTTCGTCGGTTTGGGCGGCTTGATCAAATACATGCCTTATCCGGTGGTCAGCGGCTATCTATCGGGCGTCGGCCTGATCATCATCGGCAGCCAGGTGCCCAAGTTTCTCGGCGCGCCCACCGGCGCGCACCTGTGGCAGGCGCTCGCAACGCCCGCGCTGTGGCTGTGGCAAAGTATCGCCATCGGCGTCGTCACCATCGCCGTGATGCTGCTGGCGCCGCGCGTGACCAAGGCGGTGCCGGCCGCCATCCTGGCGCTGCTGGCGGGAACCGCGACCTATTTCGGCCTGTCCCTGATCGACCCGGCGATGCTCGTGCTCGACAAGAATCCGCTGGTGATCGGCGCGATGGGCGGCAGCGGCAGCGGCTTCACCGAAGGCATGGCCGCGCGCTGGCAGGGCGTGCAGGGCATGAGCCTGGGCGACTTGCGCAGCCTGTTGGTGCCCGCCCTGACCCTGGCCGTTCTGCTTTCCATCGACACCTTGAAGACCTGCGTCGTGCTGGATGCGCTGACGCGCTCGCGCCATAATTCGAACCGCGAACTCATCGGCCAGGGCCTGGGCAATCTCACTGCCGGCCTGATCGGCGGCATGCCCGGCGCCGGCCAGATGGGCGCCACCATGGTCAATATGTCGAGCGGCGCCATCAGCCGCATGTCCGGGGTCATCGAAGGCGTACTGGCGCTGATGGCCTTTCTCCTGCTCGGCAATCTGATCGCCTGGGTCCCGGTCGCGGCGCTGGCGGCGATATTGATCGTCGTCGGCGCGCGCATGATCGACCGGCACAGCCTGCAGTTTCTCAAGGCCAAGAGCACCATTTTCGATTTCATCGTCATCCTGGCCGTGGTCACGGTTGCGCTCACCGTCGGCCTGATCCCGGCATCGGCCACCGGCGTGCTGCTGGCGATCGTCTTGTTCATCCGCGAACAGATCGGCGGACAGGTGGTGCGGCGCAAAGTCTACGGCAACCAGTCGTTTTCCAAGCAGATCCGCCTGCACGAGGACATGACTATCCTCGAGCAGCGCGGCGATCAGGCGGTGATCTTCGAGCTGCAGGGCAGCCTCTTCTTCGGCACTGCCAATCAGCTGTACACGAGCCTCGAGCCCGAGATCAAGGCGCGCAAATACATCCTGCTCGACATGGCGCGCGTGCAAACGATCGACGTGACCGCCGCGCACATGCTGGAGCAGATTCGCGACATGATGGCGGAAAAAGGCGGTTTTCTCGTGTTCGCGCATCTGCCGCACAGCCTGCCCTCCGGTCGCGACATGCAGCAATACATCGACCAGATGGGTCTGGCGCCGTACAAGAGCGCGGCCAGGATTTTCGACGAGCTCGACGCGGCGCAGGAGTGGGTCGAGAACCGGATACTCAAGGAGGCCGCGCTGGAGCGCGCCGAGGAGAAGCTGCTCGATCTGCACGAGCTCGGGCTGTTCAAGGGGCGCAAGGAAGAGACTCTGGCCGCGCTGGAGCTGCGCCTGGACAAGCGCTCCATCAAGGCCGGCGCAAGGATATTCGCCCGCGGCGATGCCGGCGACGAACTGTTCCTGATCCGCAAGGGAACGGTGCGCATCATGCTCACGCTCGCGGGCGGCATGAGCCACCACGTCAGCAGCTTTGGCCGCGGCGACTTCTTCGGCGAAATGGCTTTCCTCGACGGCGATGCCCGCTCCGCCGACGCCGTTGCCTTCACCGATGTCGACCTGTTCGTGCTTTCGCGCAAGACCTTCGATGCCTTCGCCGACGAGCACAAGAAAGCCTCGCTGAAACTCATGGAAGGCCTCGCCAGCACGCTCGCCAGCCGCCTGCGCTACGCCAACACAGAGCTGCGCGCGCTGCATATGACCTAGGCGCCGGCGACGCTTCGACCTGCCGCGCCCGGCGCGCAACCGATCGCACTGCAGCAACAAGTCTGGCGTCGGTACCGATAAGAATGTTTCATGGCGAGTTCGTGGACAGCAGGTACCATGTTTCCGGCATTGGCTGAACGTTTCAGGCCGACTACTGCGCTCCAAGACGCAGATTTTTAAACCCACAGAAGGAGGCACCCATGCAGTCAGACCCGCACCCGCATTACGTCCGTTACGCCGGCCGCAAGGCAGTCGCATTCTCCGCCGCGCTGACCGTTTGCCTCGCGCTGGCCTTGCCTGCCGCCGGCTACGCGGCAAGCGAGGTCACGCCCAAGGCCGCCGCCCACAAGGTGCTCAAGAAGGAGAAGGTGGTGTTCCAGGTCAGCGACGGCGACCCGCAGAAATGGAACCTTGCGCTGAACAACATGAAGAACGTGCAGGATGCGCTGGGCAAGGACAAGGTCGATGTCGAACTCGTCGTCTACGGACCCGGAATCGGCATGCTCAAGATGGAGTCCCCCGTAGGCAACCGGGTCAACGACGCCGTTGCCGATGGCGTCAAGGTTGTCGCCTGCGAAGTCACAATGAAAGCACAGAAGCTGACCAAGGACGACATGCTCAATAGCGTAGCCTACGTCCCGGGCGGCGTGATCGAACTTATGAAGAAACAAAAGCAGGGCTACGCCTACATCCGGCCCTAGCCGCGCACTTGGCGCGGCTTGCGCCGCGCGCACCTCTTCCAAGGCCTGCTCCTCCGCCCCCCGACGCACGCTTGCCAGGGGCACGGGGCGGTCCTACCATTTCCGCACTGAATTTCGTCTGGAGACATGCATGACACGCCTGATCGCCGCCCTGCTCGGATTGTTCCTTGCGCTGCCCGCTTTCGCGGACGACGGCGCCAAGGTCGTTGCGGTGCAAGGCAAATTCGCGGACGTCAAGCAAGACCTGGTCGTCGCCATAGAACAGCGTGGGCTGGTGATCAATACCACCGCCCATGTCGGCGACATGCTGGAGCGCACCGGCCGCGACCTGGGCAAGACCACGCGCATCTACGAGCAGGCGCAAGTCATCGAGTTCTGCAGCGCGACTGCCTCGCGCGCGATGATGGAGGCCGATCCGCGCAATCTGGTCTACTGTCCCTATACCATCGCCGTCTATACCCTGCCGGGAAAAACCGACGTCGTCTATCTGGCGCATCGCAATTACCCGCACTCCGCAGCGCTGAATCCGGTCGCCAAGCTGCTCGACAACATCATCGCCGACGCGTCGAAATAGGCGCAGACGGAAGCGCACTGAAGCAGCGCCGGTGGCGGTGTTCACATGGCGAGCTGATGCATGGTATCGTTCGCCCGCTGCAGAACGCAGCTGGGAGCGAGCGTGTGCATGGTCAGGTCCAATTGTCCCCGGGGAGCGCAAGCCGCAGCCAGGATGTGACGGGAATCAAACGGGCATGCCCGCTCGTCGCGGATAATTGAACCAGCGATCCGCGGCGCCGACCCAATATCGCCCCCGGGTTGAGACAGGCAAGCGCCAGACCTCGGGCTGGCGCGATCGGGATTAGGTCAGAGAGGCACGATGAACCTGAACCGCTTATTCATTCAATGGCCCCGGAGGGCCCGGGCCGGCATATGAGCGTGACGTCGCACCGCAAAGGCGCGGGCGCCGAATCCGGCGCCAGGGCGTTTCCCTGGCCGGCCCCGCCCTATTTCGAGTTCATGGGCGACCAGGATCCGGCGACCTGGGGCGAATGCGTGCTGACATTCCGCGACGGCACCAAGGCCAGCGGCCGCATGAACAGTTTCGAGGGTGACGCTGCCGAACTGAAGCTGCTGCCGACTGGCGGCAAAGCGCCAATCAGCATTCCGTTTTCCATAGTGCTGAAGCTGTATTTCCCCCGGCCCCTGGGACTCAGGCGCGAGACCCTGCCGACGGCAACCGACACCCAGGAACTGCTGCGCTCGGAGCGCTATTCGTTCCGGATCGAACTCATAAACGGCGAACTGTTCCTCGGAACGACGCTGGGCTATGTCAGCGCGCTGTGCGGCCTGTTTCTCTATATTCCCGAAGCCAACGGCGACGTGGTCCGCTGTTTCGTCCCGGCGCAGGCGGCCAAGACCTGCAGCATAGACGCCCCGATCGGCCAGGTTCTGGTCGATCGAAACGCGGTATCCCCGGAAGCCGTGCGCGCCGCGCTGAACCTGCAGGCGATGATGCGCTCGCAAAAGCTCGGCCAATATCTCACCGAGAACAAGATCGTGTCGCCCGAGCAACTCGCGCACGCGTTGGCGCGCAAGCGTCCCGGGCAGAAGCTGGGCGAGGCATTGGTGGAGCTGGGCCATATTTCCAAGGCCGAACTCGATATGGTGCTGGAACACGAATCGCTCGATCGCACCATGCCGATCGGGCAGATTCTGGCGAAAAAGCTGGGCATCGTGGACCAGCGCGCGATCAATGGCGCGATGGCGAACAGGATGGGCATTCCCACGGTCGACCTGAAAGCGAAAATTCCGCTCGATGTGATTGCCCGGATTCCGGCGGCCCTGGCGCACCGCCGCGGCGCGGTTCCCCTGTGCGAAGCCGAAGGCGCGTTGGTGGTCGCGATCGAAAATCCACTGGACAGCGCCGTACTGGAGGAACTGGGGGCGGTCGCGCGCATGAAAATCCTGCCGGTGTCGGCCTCCGCGGAAGACATCGCCGATTCGCTCAGACGGCACTACGGCCCGCCGCCGGACCCCGCGACCACCGTGCCGCCGGTGATCGATCGCAGAAAGACGCCGCGAAACGCGCCGTCCACGCCCATAATGAACCGAACGCCGGTGGCCGGCGTCGACGAGCTGATCTCCCGGCTTACCGCAGAGAGCGGCAAGCAGGATTTCACCGAGCAGCAGGTGGTCAGCAGCGACAGCGCGCTGGTTGGGCTGGTCAACCGGATTATCCTCGACGCGGTGGAGCAAAAAGCCTCCGATATTCATATCGAAGCGAATCTGGCGCCCAAAACCACGCGCGTGCGCTTTCGCAAGGACGGCAGGCTGATGGACTACCTCGAGCTGCCCGCGCAATTCCGCAACGCATTGCTGTCGCGCATCAAGATCATGAGCCAGCTCGACATCACCGAACACCGCAAGCCCCAGGACGGCAAGATCGACTTCAAGCGCTACGGGCCGGCGCAGGTGGAATTGCGCGTCGCCACCGTGCCCACGACCAGCGGTCTCGAAGACGTGGTGCTGCGCATACTCGCGGCGGCCAAGCCGGTCGCAATGGATGCATTGGGCCTGGACGAAGACACCATGATCTCGATCAAGCGGCTCATTTCAAAGCCGCACGGCCTGTTCATCGTCTGCGGCCCCACCGGTTCGGGCAAAACCACCACGCTGCATTCCCTGCTCGCCTTTCTGAACACCGACGAGCGCAAGATCTGGACCGCGGAGGACCCGATCGAGATTACCCAGCCCGGCTTGCGCCAGGTCCAGGTCAATTCGAAGATCGGCTGGAGCTTTGCCGTTGCCATGCGCAGCTTCATGCGCGCGGACCCCGACGTCATCATGGTGGGCGAAATGCGCGATGCCGAGACTGCCAGGATCGGGATCGAGGCGTCGCTGACCGGCCACCTGCTGCTGTCCACCCTGCACACCAACAGCGCCGCGGAGAGCATTGTGCGCCTGCTCGATCTGGGCATGGATCCGTTCAACTTCGCCGATGCGCTGCTCGGCGTGCTGGGTCAGCGCCTGGCGCGGCGCCTGTGCCCCGAATGCAAGTCCGCGTACGTTCCCGCCGAAGCGGAACTCGAGGAGATGGCCTTGCAATACTGCAACGAGACCGGGCTGGATGCGCGCAAGCAGCTGAAGGCATGGAGCGCGCACCACGGCAAGGGCGGCAAGATCAGCCTGTATCGCGCGCAGGGCTGCGAGCAGTGCGACAAAACCGGCTACCAGGGCAGGATCGGTCTTTATGAACTGTTGGTGGCCGATGCTGCGATCAAGCGCCTGCTGCAGAACCGAAGCCCGGTATCGGACGTGAAAAGCGCGGCGATCGGGGCTGGCATGCGCACGCTCAGGCAGGACGGCATCGAGAAGGTCTTGCAGGGCGTTACCGACATGCAGCAGATCAACGCCGTGTGCAATTGAGGCAGGTGCGCGCGTTCGAATGGATGCTCAGGCGCCGATGAATTCGCGGATCAGCTGGTTCAGGCGCTCGGGCTGCTCGTGCATGACCCAGTGCGAGGCCTCGGGCAGGCGCTCGATGCGCAGATCGGGCACGCAGTCCTGCAGTCCGTCCAGGTTCCCCGGCAGCAGCGCCTTGTCGCGCATGCCCCAGACCACCAGGGTCGGCACATGCACCATGAAGTCGGCCGGCTCGAGCTTGAGCGCGCGCGCGCCCGGATCGTCGCCGGCCGGCGGGTAAAGCGGCGAAGCGCGGTAGTAGTTGAGGCTGCCGGTGAGTGCACCCGGCTGTGACCAGGCCTCGAGGTAGAGCGCCTTCTCCGCCGCGTCGATCGCGCCCTTTCCCCATCCTTCCAATGTCATGTTCACGAGGCGCTCGTAGTTGTTCTGCGCCAGCACGCGCTCGGCCTTGTCGCTGCGCAGCAGGTTCATGTACTGGCTCGCCGCGTCCTGCGCCGGGTTGCGCGCGAGCTCGCGTGCGAACGGCACCGGGTGTGGCGAATTGACGATGACGAGCTTGCTCAGGGTCTGCGGGTGCGCCATGGCGTAGGCCCAGGCGACCGCGCCGCCCCAGTCGTGCGCCACCAGCACGAATTTTTTCTGTCCCAGATGCTCGGCCAGCGCGCGCACGTCCTCGACCAGGACGCGCGCCTTGTACTGCTTCACCTCGGCCGGGCGGTCGGACAGGTTGTAGCCGCGCATATCGGGCGCCACCGCAAAATAGTCGCGGCCGAGATCCTCCAGCTGGTGCTTCCAGCAATACCAGAATTCGGGAAAGCCGTGCAGGAACAGGACGAGCGGTCCCTGCCCTGCATGCGCATAGTGCAGGCGCACGCCGTTGACGCTGGCGTAGTCGTGGTGAATGGGTGTGACGATAGCGCGCCTCAGCTGAATCTGGAAAAGTCGGGCTTGCGCTTCTCCAGGAAGGCGTTGAAGGCTTCCTTTGCCTCCGGGGATTTCAGGCGCTCGCCGAAATGGTCGGATTCCAGCTTGATCCGCTGCGCCACGGCCGCAGCCTGCCCCTGCTTCATCAGCTGCTTGGTGAGGCGCAGCGACGCGGCCGGCTTGCCCGCCAGCTTCTTCGCCTGGGCGAGGGCGACCTCGAACAGCTGATCCTCGGGCACCACCTCGGTGACCAGCCCGATTTCCTTTGCCTTGTGCGCGCTGAACGGTTCGCCCAGCAGCAGCAGTTCGGCCGCGCGCTGGTAGCCGGCGAGCGCCGGCAGCAGCAGGCTCGAAGCCGCCTCCGGCACCAGTCCCAGATTCACGAACGGCAGCTGCAGGCGCGCATTCGGAGCGGCATATACGAGGTCGCAATGCAGCAGCATGGTCGTGCCTATGCCCACCGCCGCCCCGGCCACCGCGGCAACAATGGGCTTTTGCGCCTGGCTGATGCCATAGAGGAACTGGAACACCGGCCGGTCGTCATCGCGCGGCGGATTGTCGAGGAAGTCCTGCAGGTCGTTGCCCGCGGTGAACAGGTCGGGCTTGCCCTGGATCAGCAGCACGCGCACGCCGGCGTCGGCCTCCGCCGCCCTGATCGCATCGGCCATCGCCTGGTACATCGCCGCCGTGAGCGCATTCTTCTTGTCGGGACGGTCGATCTCTATGCGCGCGACGCCATCCTTGCTTGCGCTGAGTATATGGCTCATGTGGTCTCGGCAGCTTATTTATGCCGGTAACAAAAGTCATTTTGTTACCGGCTGACTTAGGGGAGCACGAGGGGAATTGTCCCTCGTATTGTCACAGACCCTCCGCGGCAGGCCGCGCTCAGGCGGTCGGCAGCTTGTGCCCCTTGAAATCCTCGCGCAGCTTGGTCTTGAGCAGCTTGCCGGTGGCCGTGTGCGGCAACTGGTCGACGAACACGCAGTCGTCCGGCATCCACCATTTGGCCACCTTGCCTTCGTAGAACTTGAGCAGCTCCTCGCGCGTGACCTCGGCGCCGGGCTTTTTCACCACGATCAGGAGCGGACGCTCATCCCATTTCGGGTGGAAGCAGCCGATCACCGCCGCCTCCGCCACGGCCGGATGGCCGACCGCGATATTTTCGAGGTCGATAGTGCTGATCCATTCGCCGCCGGTCTTGATCACGTCCTTGGAGCGGTCGGTGATCTGCATGTAGCCATCGGGATCGATGGTGGCGACGTCGCCGGTTGGGAACCAGCCGTCGCGCAGCGGGTCGCCGCCTTCTCCCTTGAAGTAGCTGCTCGTGATCCACGGGCCGCGCACCAGTAGGTCGCCGAACACCTTGCCGTCCCAGGGCAGCTCCTTGCCCTCGCCGTCGACGATCTTCATGTCGGCGCCGAAGATATTGTGGCCCTGCTTGGACTGGATCGCGAGTTTTTGCTCCTTCGACAGCTTCATGTGCTTCGCCTTGAGCGTGGATACGGTGCCGAGCGGGCTCATTTCGGTCATGCCCCAGGCGTGCAGCACCTGCACCCCGTACTCTTCCTGGAAGGTCTTGATCATCGCCGGCGGACAGGCCGAGCCGCCGATCACGGTACGGTTCATGGTGCTGAACTTCTTCTTCTCCTGGCCTACATACATCAGCAGCGCCAGCCACACCGTGGGTACGCCCGCCGACACGGTGACCTTTTCCGCTTCGAACAGCTCGTACAGGCTCTTGCCGTCGAGCGCGGCGCCCGGGAACACCAGCTTCGCCCCGACCATGGCGCAGCCGTAAGGCAGACTCCAGGCGTTGGCGTGGAACATCGGGACCACCGGCAGCATCACGTCGCGCGCGGATATGTTGAGCGCGTCGGGCAGGGCTGCAGCGAACGCGTGGATTACGGTAGAGCGATGCGAGTACAGCACCCCTTTCGGGTTGCCGGTCGTGCCCGAGGTGTAGCACAGGGACGAGGCCGTGTACTCGTCCAGCTGCGGCCACTCGTAGTTGCCGTTCTCGGCCGCGACCAGTTCCTCGTAGCAAAGCAGATTGGGAAGATTGACCTTGGGCATGTGCGCGCGGTCGGTCATCGCGATCCAGCCCTTCACGCCCTTGCACGCCGGCGCGAGCTTTTCCACCAGCGGGGCGAAGGTCAGGTCGAACAGCATGAAACTGTCTTCGGCGTGGTTGATGATGTAGACCAGCTGCTCCGGAAACAGTCGCGGGTTGACGGTGTGCATCACCGCGCCCATGCCCGAGATGCCGTAAAACGCCTCGAAATGACGATAACCGTTCCAGGCGAGCGTGCCGACGCGGTCACCGTCCTTCACGCCCAGGCGCGCCAGTGCCTGCGCCAGCTGGCGCGCGCGCTTGTGCGCATCGCTGTAGGTGTAGCGGTGAATGGCGCCGGAGCCGTCCGCGGCCGGGCCTTCCACGGTGCGCGACACGATTTCGGTGTCGCCGTGGTGCCGGCTGGCATGGGTGATGAGGGAAGAAATGAGCAGTGGAACTTCCTGGATCAGGCCGCGCAGCATGGTTTTTTCTCCGGTGAAAACAGAAATTCTTGAACTTCGGCGCAAGTTACCCTGCCATAGTATCGGTGTCAATCGAGGCCGGGCGGCGCCCGCGAAACCTGCGCGCCCGCAGAACCACGGCGCCCGCGAACAAGCGGAACCAAGGCCCCGGCGCTATTTGATCTGGGTCAAAACATGCTGTAACCTCCCAAACAATAATCGGCATTCGTTCCCGCTCTCGTCCATTGGCCATGAATGCGTGGCGCGTGAGGCGTGCAGCCGAAGAAACCAGCGTTGATAGCAGCCATCGTCCCTACGTCGGGGACAAAATCGATAAGGAGGAAGTATGTTTAATTTGAAACGCGCATGCGGTGCACTGTTTCTGTCCTTGGCAGTGTTCGCCGGCCCCATTCATGCGCAAACCGTCAAAGTAGCGTTTATCGACCCGCTCTCGGGCCTGCTCGGCCCGGTCGGCCAGAATCAGCTGCATAGCTGGGAGTACGTTGTCGAAACTGCCAATCAGAAGAATTGGGCCGGCGGACCCAAATTCGAAATCGTTCCCTTCGACAACAAACTTTCGCCGCAGGAATCGCTGAACGTGCTGAAGCGCGTGGAGGATGCAGGCATCCGCTACATTGTGCAGGGCAACGGCTCCTCAGTGGCGCTGGCGCTCGCCGACGCGGTGGACAAGTACAACGCGCGCAATCCCGGGAAGGAAATCCTTTACCTGAATTACGCCGCGGTTGACCCGGACCTGACCAACAGCAAGTGCAGCTACTGGCATTTCCGGATAGACGCAAACTCGGACATGAAGATGGAGGCCTTGACCTCGTACCTGGCCAAGGACCAGAACGTCAAGAAGGTCTACCTGATTAACCAGAACTATTCCTTCGGCCAGGCGGTGGCCCGCGCGGCGAAGGAATACCTCGCGCGCAAGCGCCCCGACATCAAGATCGTCGGCGAAGACCTGCACCCGTTGGCTCAAGTGAAGGATTTCTCGCCTTACGTAGCCAAGATCAAGGCCGCAGGCGCAGACACCGTCATCACCGGCAACTGGGGCAGCGACCTCGCGCTGCTGATCAAGGCGGCGAAGGACGCTGGCCTTAACGTCAACTTCTATACTTACTACGGTGCCACCACGGGCGTGCCGACGGCGATGGGCGCGGCCGGGGAAGACAAGGTTTACTACGTCGGCTACTGGAACGTGAACAACGCGAAATTCGTCGGCGCCGACTTTGCCATGGGCTACGATAAGAAGTACAAGGACGACTACTACACGATGGCGACCTACACCGGCATCGCTTTTCTCGCGAAGGCGTTCAAGGAAACCAAGTCCATCGATCCGGCCAAGGTGGCCAAGGCACTCGAGGGCATGAAAGTCCAGAGCCTCAATGGTGAAGTGGAAATGCGCAAGACCGATCACCAGGCGCAGCAGGAACTGACTATCGCCAAGTGGGTCAAGGTCGACGGCAAGACGGTCAAGTACGACCAAGAGAAGACCGGCTTTGGCTGGAAGACCATGGCGGTAATACCGACCTACGTCGCCACCCAACCCACGTCCTGCCAGATGAAGCGGCCGAACTGAGCTGATCGCGGCTACGGGGCGCCTGCGCTGGGCTCCGGACTTAAGGAAGGCCGGGTTCGTCCGGCCTTCGCTTCGTCTGCCCGCATCCCCGGAATGGAATTCTTTGTCATCTCCCTGTTGAACGGCGTGTCCTATGGACTGCTGCTGTTCATGCTGTCCTCGGGGCTCACGCTGATTTTCAGCATGATGGGCGTGCTCAATTTCGCGCACGCCGCTTTCTACATGGTAGGCGCTTATGCCGCCTACGCGATCGGCTTCAAGATCGGTTTCTTTCCGGCGCTTTTCGTCGCGCCGCTGGTGGTCGGCGCTATCGGAGCTCTGGTCGAGCGCTACGGGCTGCGCACCGTACATAAATACGGCCACGTGGCGGAACTGCTGTTCACCTTCGGCCTCGCCTATCTCATCGAGGAAATAGTGAAAGTGATCTGGGGCCTAACCGCGGTTCCCTACCGCGTGCCCGAGGTGCTCGATGGCCCCTTGTTCACCGTGTACTCGACCGCTTTTCCGAAAATGCGCGGCTTCATGATGCTGGTCGCGCTGCTGATGCTGCTCGCGGTCTACCTGCTGCTCAAGCGCACGCGCATCGGTCTGGTGATCCAGGCGGCGCTCACCCATCCGCAGATGGCGGAGGCGCTCGGCCACAATGTGCCGCGCGTCTTCATGCTGGTATTCGGCGGCGGCACCGCGCTCGCAGGCCTGGCCGGCGTAATCGGCGGCGTGGCCTTCGTCACCGAGCCGTCGATGGCTGCTGCGCTCGGGCCGATCATATTCGTGGTTGCCGTGGTCGGCGGCATGGGTTCGCTTGCCGGTGCGTTCCTCGCCTCGCTGCTCATCGGCATCATCCAGACATTCGCCATCGGCCTCGACTGGTCGCTCGGCGGCTTTCTCGGTGCCGTCGGCATCGCGGTGACCGCGCAGACCCCGCTGTATTCGCTGTGGAAGCTCCAGCTTTCGCAAGTCGCACCGGTACTGCCCTACCTGCTGCTGGTGCTGATGCTGATCTTCAGGCCCAAAGGCCTGCTCGGAACGAGAGCGGACTGATGGCCGCCGCCCCGTCGAGGCTCCGCTACCGGCCGCTCAATCTTGCGCGCTGGCTGATCTGGGGGCTGACCGTGCTGGCCATGGCCGTACTGCCGCAGATATTCACCCAGGGCTTTGCGATCACGCTGATGTCGCAAATGGGCGTGGCGATCATCTTCGCGCTGTCCTACAACATGCTGCTCGGACAGGGCGGAATGCTCTCCTTCGGACATGCGGTCTATTCCGGGCTCGGCGCCTACATTGCGGTGCACACGCTCAACCTCGCCTCCAGCGGGCAGATCTGGATACCGGTATCGCTGATGCCGCTGATCGGCGGACTGGCAGGAGCGTTTTTCGGCGTGGTATTCGGCTATGTCACGACCAAGCGTTCCGGCACAACCTTTGCCATGATCACGCTCGGCATCGGCGAGCTGGTGGCCACCTGCGCACTGATGTTCAAGGAGTTCTTCGGCGGCGAGGGCGGCATCACCACCAACCGGGTAGTCGGCCAGCCCTTTCTCGGCATCACTTTCGGCCCCGGGGTGCAAGTCTACTATTTGATCGCGTTCTGGTGTCTGTTGTCGATGGCATTGATGTATGCCTGGTCGCACACGCCACTGGGGCGCATCGCGAACGCGGTTCGCGACAATCCCGAGCGCGCCGAATTCATCGGCTACGACACGCAGCGCGTGCGCTGGTTCACCTTGATCATCTCGGCGTTCTTCGCCGGGATAGCCGGCGGCTTGAGCATGATCAACTTCGAGATCGTCACGGCGGAAAACGTGGGCGCATTGCGTTCGGCCTATGTGCTGATCGCGACCTTCATCGGCGGCATCGGCTTCTTCTTCGGCCCGATTATCGGCGCAATCGTCTTCACCTTCTTCGTAGTCGCGCTCTCAGGCTATACCAATGCATGGCAGTTCTACCTTGGCTTGTTCTTCGTGCTGATGGTGATGTACGCGCCCGGCGGCATCGCCAGCCTCATCATGATGCAGGTCCAGCTCATTGCACGCAAACGCTTCAGACGCATCGCGCCGCACTACCTTGCCGCCGGAGCCTGCGGCCTGCTGCTGCTCGCTGCCCTCATCCTCACCGTCGAGATGACCTACAAGATCTCGGTCGATAGCGCGGACGGCACGGTGATGAATCTGTTCGGCGTTCAATTCGACGCCTCCGCTGCGCCGCCCTGGGCCGTCGCGATCGGACTTTGGGTCGTCGGCGGAGCGCTGTTCAACATGGCGCGCAAGCGCGTAGCGCGGATCCTGGGCGAGATTCAGACCGAAATTCTGCAGGCCAAGACATGAACGCGCGCGCCCTCGAGCTGAAGTCGGTCAGCAAATCGTTCGGCAATACTGCGATCATCCGCGGCGTCGATCTGGCCATTCCCAAAGGCGAACGCCACGCGGTTATCGGCCCCAACGGTGCCGGCAAATCCACTCTGTTCAATCTGATCAGCGGGCGCTATCCGCTTTCGGGCGGCGAGATTCTGCTCAACGGCGAGAGCATCACCGGCCTCAAGCCGTTCGAGATCAACCGCAAGGGACTGTCGCGCAGCTTCCAGATCACCAATATATTCCAGCGCATGTCGGTATTCGAAAACATCCGTTGTGCCGTGCTCTGGACACTGGGCTACAAATACTCGTTCTGGCACCGGCTGGGTGGCCTTAAGGACGCCAATTTGCGCGCAGAGGAAGTCATGGAATCGATCGGCCTGAAGGGCCGCCGCGATACGCCTGCCGGGGTGCTCTCCTATGCCGAGCAACGCGCGCTCGAGATCGGCATCACCATCGCGGGCGGCGCCGAAGTCATTCTGCTCGACGAACCTACCGCCGGCATGAGCCGCACCGAGACCGCCGATGCGGTGGAACTGATCCGCAAAGTAAGCCAGGGCAAAACCCTGATCATGGTCGAACACGACATGGGCGTGGTGTTCGATCTCGCCGACCGGATATCGGTGCTGGTGTACGGCGAGGTGATCGCCAGCGACAGACCGGAGAACATCCGCGGCAACAAGGCGGTACAGGAAGCGTATCTGGGAACCGAGGCGCACTGAGATGCTGGAAGTCACCGACCTGCACGCGTTCTATGGCAAGAGCCACATTCTGCACGGTGTGCATCTGCACGTGGGCCGGGGCGAAATCGTCAGCCTGCTGGGACGTAACGGCGTCGGCCGCTCCACTACCGTCAAAGCCATCATGGGCCAGGTCGATGCCGAGGGGTCCGTGATCTTCAAGAACGAGCAGATGCTCGGGCTCAAGGCCTACCAGATCGCACACAAGGGCCTGGGCTATGTACCGGAAAGCCGCGACATCTTCCCTGCCCTTACGGTGGAGCAGAACCTGCTCCTCGGCATGAAAGGCGCGAAACCGGAGAAGTCCGCGCGCTGGAACCTCGCAGATATGTACCGCCTGTTTCCGCGCCTCGAGGAGCGCGCGCGGGTTGAGGCCGGCATGATTTCCGGCGGCGAGCAGCAAATGCTGACGCTGTGCCGCACCCTGATGGGGGATCCCGACCTGGTCATGATAGACGAACCGACCGAGGGTCTGGCGCCGAAGATCGTCGAGTTGGTGGCCGAGCTGTTCAAGGAAATCAAGAACCGCGGCATTTCCATCCTGCTGGTGGAGCAGAAGCTGGCGATCGCGCTCAACATTTCGCAGCGCCTGTACGTCATGGGCCATGGCCGCATCGTGTTCGAGGGCACGCCGCAGGAGCTGCGCGAAAATAGTACAATCCGCAAGGAGTGGCTCGAGGTATGAACACCGAGTGCTGAACCACGAATCACACCGCCGAGGACCCGACGGATGCGGGGAATTCTCTCCCGCTTTCCCTGCCCCGGCGGTTCCAGTTTCTTCTCAGGAGTCCCCATGAGTGCAAATTTCGAAGTAAAAGGCAGCGTCGCCGTCATCACCCTGAACAACCCTCCGGTCAACGGCCTCGGCCACGCGACGCGCGCGGGAATTTTCGACGGCCTGAAGAAAGCCATGAGCAAGCGCGCGGTCAAGGCGGTGGTCATCACCGGCGCCGGCAAGGCCTTCTCCGGCGGCGCCGACATCAAGGAATTCAACACCCCGAAGACGACGGCCGAGCCGAACCTGCACACGGTGATCGCTGCGATCGAGCGCGCCGACAAGCCGGTGATCGCCGCCGTGCACTCGGTGGCAATGGGCGGCGGGCTGGAACTCGCGCTCGCCTGCCATTACCGCGTGGCCTCGCCCGGCGCGCAGATCGCGCTGCCCGAAGTCAAGCTGGGCCTGCTGCCCGGCGCCGGCGGCACGCAGCGCCTGCCGCGCGTGGTCGGCGTCGAGACCGCGCTCAACATGATCGTTACCGGCAATCCGGTTCCATCGGAGAAGCTCGCCGGCACCAAGCTGTTCGACGAGATGATCGAAGGCGACCTGATGACGGGCGCCCTCGCCTTCGCCGAGCGGGTCGCCGCCGCGCGGCCCCTGCCCAAGGTGCGCGACATCAAGGTCGACTACCCCAATCACGAAGCGTTTTTCCAGTTCGCGCGCAACACCGTCGGCGCGATGTCGAAGAATTTCCCGGCGCCGCTGAAATGCGTGGACTGCGTCGCCGCCGCCGCGAGCATGAAATTCGACGACGGCCTGAAGTTCGAGCGCGAGAATTTCCTCGCGCTGATGCAGACTGTCGAAAGCAAGGCGCTGCGCCATTTCTTCTTCGGCGAGCGCGCCGCCTCCAAGATCCCCGACGTGCCCGAGGACACGCCGAAGCGGCCGATCAAGTCCGCGGCGATCATCGGCGCCGGCACCATGGGCGGGGGCATCGCCATGAACTTCGCCAACGCCGGCATCCCGGTCACGGTGCTCGAAATGAAGCAGGAGGCGCTGGACAAGGGCCTCGCGACGGTGCGCAAGAACTACGAAAACACGATGAAGAAGGGCAAGCTCACCCAGGCTAAGCTCGACGAGCGCGTCGGCCTGATCAAGGGCACGCTGTCCTACGACGACATCAAGGACGCCGACATCGTGATCGAGGCGGTGTTCGAGGAAATGGGCGTGAAGGAAAAGGTGTTCAACAAGCTCGACCAGGTGATGAAGCCCGGCGCCATCCTCGCCTCCAACACCTCGACGCTCGACCTGAACAAGATCGCGTCCTTCACCAAACGGCCGCAGGACGTGATCGGCACGCATTTCTTCAGTCCGGCCAATGTGATGAAGCTGCTGGAGATCGTGCGCGGCGAGAAAACCGCAAAGGACGTGCTCGCCACCACCATGGCGCTGTCGAAGAAAATCAAGAAGACCGGCGTGGTCTCGGGCGTCTGCGACGGCTTCATCGGCAACCGCATGATCGAGCAGTATTCGCGCCAGGCCGGCTTCCTGCTCGAGGAAGGCTGCCTGCCGGAGCAGGTGGACAAGGCGATCGAGAAATTCGGCTTCGCCATGGGTCCGTTCCGCATGGGCGACATGGCCGGCAACGACATCGGCTGGGCCATCCGCAAGCGCCGCTACGTCGAGCGCCCGGACATGAAATATTCCAAGACCGCCGACCTGCTGTGCGAAATAGGACGCTACGGGCAGAAGACCGGCGCCGGCTGGTACGACTACAAGCCGGGCGACCGCAAGCCCTACCCGTCGCAGCTCGTGAACGACATGATCATCAAGCACTCCGCCGACATCAAGGTGAAGCGGCGCCAGGTCAGCGACAAGGAGATCGTCGAGCGTCTGGTGTACTCGATGGTGAACGAGGCCGCGCGCATCCTCGAGGAAGGCATCGCGCAGCGGGCCTCCGACATCGACATGGTCTACCTCACCGGCTACGGCTTCCCGCTGTACCGCGGCGGGCCGATGTTTTACGCCGACACCGTCGGCCTGCCCAATGTGGTCGCGGCGATGCAGAAATACGCGAAAGGCCGCCACGGCGAGTTCTGGAAGCCGGCGCCGCTGCTGGCCAAGCTCGCCAAGAAAGGCAAGACCTTTAACTGACATGCAGCAGCAAGTGAAAAATTAGGAGATCGACATGACCGACGCCGTAATCGTTTCCACCGCACGCACCGGGCTCGCCAAGTCCTGGCGCGGCGCTCTCAACATGACCCACGGCGCCAGCATGGGCGGCCACGTGGTCAAGCACGCGATCGAGCGCGCCGGCATCGCCCCGGCGGAAGTGGAGGACGTGCTCATGGGCTGCGCCACCCCTGAAGGGGCAACCGGATCCAACATCGCGCGCCAGATCGCGCTGCGCGCCGGCTGCCCGGTCACCACCGCCGGCGCCACCGTGAACCGCTTTTGCTCCTCGGGCCTGCAGACCATCGCCATGGCCGCCCAGCGCATCATCGCCAACGAGGGCGACATTTTCGTCGCCGGCGGCGTCGAGTCTATCTCTTGCGTGCAAAACGAAGCTAATCGGCACATGATCAATGAGGTGTGGCTGAAACAGAACAAGCCGGAACTTTATTGGCCCATGCTGCAGACCGCTGAGCAGGTGGCCAAGCGCTACAAGATTCCGCGCGAGGTGCAGGACCAATACGGCGCGCGCAGCCAGCAGCGCGCAGCCAAAGGACAGGCCGAGGGCAAGTTCAACGACGAGATCGTGCCTTTCACCACGATCATGGGCGTGGCCGACAAGGCATCGGGCATGCTCCTGGCCAAGGAAGTGACCTTGGCCAGCGACGAGGGCATACGCGCCGACACCACCTACGAAGGCGTGTCTAAGATCAGACCGGCGATTCCTGGCGGGGTGATCGCCGCGGGCAACGCCAGCCAGTATTCCGACGGCGCTGCAGCAGTGGTGGTGATGAACGCCAAAGTGGCCGAACAGAAGGGGCTCAAGCCGCTGGGCATTTTCCGCGGCTTCGCCGTGGCCGGCTGCGAGCCCGACGAAATGGGCATAGGTCCGGTGTTCGCGATCCCGAAGCTGTTGAAGCGCACCGGCATCAGGCTCCAAGATGTAGGCCTGTGGGAGCTGAACGAGGCTTTCGCGGTGCAGGTGATTTACTGCCGCGACAAGCTGGGCATTCCGGACGACCGGCTCAACGTCAACGGCGGCGCGATCGCGGTTGGCCACCCCTATGGCGTCTCCGGCACCCGGCTCACCGGCCACGCGCTGATCGAAGGCAAGCGCCGCGGCGCGAAGCTCGTCGTCGTCACCATGTGCATCGGCGGCGGCCAGGGCGCGGCCGGACTGTTCGAAGTCGTTTAAGTCGGGGACATGCTGCAGCGACGCCCGGTCTGCAGCGCCCGGCTCACCAGACGAGGGGCACCATCCCCTCGCCCCGCCGCAGCAATCAGCAAAGAGCGCACATGGCAAGCACAAAGGTAGTCAGCGACATCGCCGGCAAGGTGTGGAAAATCGCAGCACCGGCCGGCACCCGCGTGGCGCAGGACGATGCCGTGCTCGTCCTCGAGTCGATGAAAATGGAAATCCCGGTGCCCGCCCCGCGCGCCGGCACCGTAATCGAAATCTATTTCAGCGAAGGCGAAGTGGTCGGCGAGGGCGAAATCGTCGCGCTCATCGAATAGCACACCGCGGCCGCGCTGCTTCCACCTCTGCGATGCAATCCAAAATCCTTTCGCGCCGCGATCTGGAATTCATCCTGTATGAAATGCTCGACGTCGGCGCGCTGACCGGCCGCGCGCGCTACGCCGACCATACGCGCGAAACCTTCGACGCGGCGCTCGACACCTGCGAGCGCATGGCGACCGAGCTGTTCGAGCCGCATTACAGGAAGAGCGACCAGAACGAGCCGCGCGTCTATATCGATGAGGAAGGCAGCGAGCGCGTGCGCATCATCCCCGAGGTGAAGCAGGCACTCGATGCCTTTTGCCAGGCCGGCCTGATGGCCGCCGGGCAGGATTACGATCTGGGCGGCATGCAGCTGCCGGTGGTGGTCAATTCGGCCTGCTTCGCCTGGTTCAAGGGTGCGAACGTCGCCACCGCGGGCTACCCCTTCCTCACCATAGGCAACGCCAACCTGCTGCTCGCGCACGGCACGCGCGAGCAGATCGACACCTACGTGCGACCGATGATGGCAGGGCGGTTTTTCGGCACCATGTGCCTGTCCGAGCCGCAGGCCGGCTCTTCGCTCGCCGACATCAAGACGCGCGCCGAAGCGCAACCCGACGGCAGCTACCGCCTGTTCGGCAACAAGATGTGGATCTCCGCAGGCGAGCACGATCTGTCGGAGAACATCGTTCACCTGGTGCTGGCGAAGATTCCGGGCGCGCCGCCCGGGGTGAAGGGCATATCCCTGTTCATCGTGCCGAAAAAGCTGGTCCATGCCGACGGCTCGCTCGGCGAACGCAACGACGTGGTGCTCGCCGGCCTGAACCACAAGATGGGCTATCGCGGTACCACCAACACCCTGCTCAATTTCGGCGAGGGCAAATTCAGGCCCGGCGGCGCACCCGGCGCTGTCGGCTACCTCGTGGGCGAACCCAACCACGGCCTGGCCTGCATGTTCCACATGATGAACGAAGCCCGCATCGGTGTCGGCATGGGCGCGGTACTGCTCGGCTATACCGGTTACCTGCATGCGCTGGACTACGCCCGCAGCCGGCCGCAGGGGCGGCACCCGCGCGCCAAGGACCCAACCACGCCGCAGGTGCCCATCGTCGAGCACGCCGACGTGCGGCGCATGCTGCTGGCGCAGAAATCCTATGTCGAGGGCGGGCTCGCGCTGTGCCTGTACTGCGCGCGCCTGGTAGACGAGCAAAAGACCAGCGAGGATGCGGCGGTGCGCGAACAGGCCGGATTGCTGCTGGACATACTCACGCCTATCGCCAAGAGCTGGCCCTCGCAATGGTGCCTGGAGGCGAACAGCCTCGCGATCCAGGTGCACGGCGGCTACGGCTACACGCGCGACTACAAGGTCGAACAGCTCTACCGCGACAACCGCCTCAACCCGATACACGAAGGCACGCACGGCATCCAGGGCCTGGACCTGCTCGGGCGCAAGGTGAGCATGCGCGGCGGCGCCGCGTTCAAGGCGCTGGCCGAGGCGATCGGGCGCACCGTGCAGCTCGGCGCGCAGCACCAGGACGCGCAGACGCGCCGCTACGCCGCCGACCTCGCCGGCATGAGCAAGCGCCTCGCCGACACCACGCGCAAGCTGTACGCGCCGAACGACATGGACAAGACGCTGGCGAACTCCTCCGTGTACCTCGAAGCGTTCGGCCACGTGGTACTGGCGTGGATCTGGCTCGAGCAATCGCTGGCCGCCTCGCGCAGCTACAAGGAGGCGGACAGCGATTTCTACCACGGCAAATGGCAGGCCTGCCGCTACTTCTTCCTGTGGGAGCTGCCGAAGGTCGGGCCGATGCTCGATCTGCTGGAGAGCATAGACACCACGACGCTGGACATGCGCGACGCCTGGTTCTAGCGGGAAGGATAGAGACCTTCCGGGCGTATCCCCTCGCATAGTTTTGTACTCTTAGGAGATTGCCGCAATGAGCGTGAAGAAACTATTGGACATGGCCGGCAAGGTTGTCCTCGTCACCGGCGGCTCGCGCGGCCTCGGGCTGCAGATCGCCGAAGCGCTCGGGGAGATGGGCGCCAGGCTCGCGCTGACGGCGCGCAAGCCCGAGGAACTGGCGCAGGCGAAAGAGCACCTGGAGCGCATGCACTTCGAAGCGTTTACCCTGCCCTGCGACCACAGCCGGGCATCCAGCATCCAGCCCGTGGTGGAGAGCATCATGAGCCATTACGGTCAGATCGACGTACTCGTCAACAACGCCGGCACCACTTGGGGCGCGCCGGCCGAGGAACATCCGTTGGACGCCTGGGAAAAGGTCATGAACCTCAACGTCACCGGCCTGTTCCTGACGACGCAGCTGGTGGGCAGGCTGTCGATGATTCCGCGGCGCTACGGCCGCATCGTCAACATCGCCTCCATCGCCGGCCTGCTCGGCAACGACCCGCGCCTGCAGCGCTCGCTCGCCTACAACACCAGCAAGGGCGCAGTGGTGAACCTGACGCGCGCGCTTGCCGCCGAGTGGGGACAGCACAACATCACTGTCAACGCGATCGCGCCGGGCTTCTTCCCTTCGAAAATGACCAAATGGATACTGGGGCAGATCGGCGACGCGACCATCGCGCAGACGCCGCTCGCGCGCCTCGGCGGCGAGGAGGACCTCAAGGGCCTGGCGCTGCTGTTCGCCTCCGACGCCTGCGCCCATATTACCGGCCAGACCGTAGCCGCGGACGGCGGCGCATCCATCATTTAGCGCCATCCGCCGGATCGCGTCAAACGCATTCCGGCAGCCTGGGCGAACCGCGAACGGTAAGCTCCTTTTTTGTGCCGCGCAGGAAATAATTCACAGTACGACCGGCCGGGCCCGGCGCATCATTGGACCGCGTCGGGGTTTCTCCTCCTCCCTCCCTTCCGGCGCGACGGCCCGGAACGCTTATCCGTTCCGGGCCTTTTTCATTCTGCCTGCCAATTCAGCGTGAAGCGCAGTTGACCTAGGTCAACTGCAGCTACCCGCGTCCCGGTAGCATCGACGCTGGAGGAGTGCCAAAAAACACGCGAAACGAAGGGATGGAGTCCGGCTCTTGCCGCGAGGCAATGGCGGGCAGCACCCGCGTATTCGCAGTTACCCCTAGGAGTCGCTCATGTTCAGTCAACGTATCCGCAGCGTGATGGAGAAGAAGAAACTTCTCACCGCCGCGCCGGATACCACGGTCAGCCAGGCTGCCAAACTGATGGCAACGAAAAACGTCGGGGCCATCATGGTGGTGGAAAGCGAACGCCTGGTCGGGATCTTTACCGAGCGCGACGCGCTGGTCCGAGTCATCGCGCAGGGACGCGACGTGAAAGCCACCAAGCTGGCAGAAGTAATGACGAAAGATCCCCAGACCGTCGATCCGGACAAAACTTTCGGCTCCGCGCTGCTGATGATGTTCGAAAACGGCTATCGCCACGTGCCCGTGGTCGAACAAGGCAAGGTGATCGGCATCGTCTCCTCGCGCAATGCGCTCGACCCCGATCTCGAGGAATTCGTCGCCGAAGCGCAGCGGCGCAAGCATATGCGCTAGCGCGCGCGGAGGCCGCCCGACCGGCCTCCCTGGGGGAATAAAACCACGACTTCTGCTGTTCGCTCCGCATGCAAGGCGCGGCAGTTTGCGCTGCGCCTGCATTCGAGCGGTAGCTCATTAACACAGGAGATCGTCCATGAACGCGTTGAAATCCAAGGCTCACCCGGGATTTCCGGGCACCATCGCCGCGGCGGTTCTTGCGCTGGCGGCCTATTCCGGCCTGGCTCTGGCCGACCAGATCAAGGTCACCCTTAGCGGCAGTGCGGAAGTCCCTGCGGTAAGCACCTCAGCGTCGGGTAGCGGCACCATTACCATCAACCCCGACATGAGCGTCAGCGGCAGCGTCACCACCACCGGCGTGACGGCGACGATGGCCCATATCCACAATGGCGCCGCGGGAAAGAACGGCCCGGTAATCATCCCCCTGACCAAGAGCGGCGATAACACCTGGTCGGTGCCGGCCGGCGCGAAGCTCACCGAAGCCCAGTATGCAGCCTACAAAGCCGGGGACCTCTACGTCAACGTGCACAGCGCCGAGCACAAGGGTGGCGAAATCCGCGGGCAGCTGAAGCCCTAGCGCCGCTGCCGCAAGGCTCAGCCGATACCCTCGGATTCGATGATGTGCACGCCCGGCTCGCGCGCAAGCGCCGCCGCCAGCAGCGTGCGCGCGACCGCTTCGGTGGCGACGGCGCGGTAGCGTGCCGGTATCAGTGGACGCAGGCCGCGCGCGAAAATCAGCGCGACGCGCTCGCCCGGGCGGCCGTCCGGGCGCGGCCCGCCGTCGAGCAGCGAGGGCCGCACCAGGGTAAGGGACGGATAGTTCAGCGCGATGATCGCGTCTTCCGCTTCGCCCTTGACCCGGTTGTAGAACACGCGCGAACCGGCGGCGGCGCCCAGCGCCGAGTTGAGCGCGAAGGCGCCCGCCCCGGCGGCCAGCGCCAGCTTCGCGATGGCGAGCGGATAGTCGTAGTCGACGCGGCGGAACGCCGCTTCGGAGCCGGCCTGCGCCATGGTCGTCCCCAGGGTGCAGATCACCGCGTCCACCTTCCACCAGGGCGCTTGCGTCGGCAACCGCTCGAAATCGACCACCGGGTTGTCCAGTCTGGCGGCGGGCGCCAGCGGCTTGCGCGTCGGCGCGATCACCCGGTCGATGCCGGGATCGGCCAATGCCAGACGCTGCACCTGCTGCCCCACCAGGCCGCTGGCTCCGACCAGCATCAGCTTCATTGTCCGCTCCCTGCCGGCCGATTCGCCGCCGTTTCAACGATGAATATAGTGTTCCAGCTGCTCGATGATGAATTGCTGTTCCGAAATAGCGTCCTTGACCAGGTCGCCGATGGACAGCACGCCGATCACCTTTTCGTTCTGTATCACCGGAAGATGGCGCAGGCGCTTGCCCGTCATCAGTGCCATGCAGTCCTCGTTGGTCTGGCCGGGCGTGACGCAAACGACATCCCTGGTCATGATTTCGCTTGCCAGGGTGGCGTTCGAAGACCTGCCTTTCAATTCGACTTTCCTGGCGTAGTCCCGCTCAGAAACAATCCCCAGCAGGCGCGCGCCATCCATGACCAGCACGGCGCCCAGATCCTTCTCGGCAAGGAGCTTGAGCACATCGAGGACCGGCGCGTCCGGCCGGATCGAGATCACGCCTTCGGGCTTCAGCTTCAATAACTGCGCAACGGTCTTCATTGGCCTTCTCCCCATGAATCGTGGTGTTCTAATGCTTGGCCGCCGCAGGGCGGTTGAGATCCGGGCGCCCGGTCTTTGCCGGGGCATCCGGTCAGACAATACTACGCCCATAGCCACCGCGCTTGCCAGCGCTGCGCGCCGGCGCTGCCGGACCAATAAACTAACTAATTAACTAACTAATTGGCCAGTCGTTTGACAGGTTAGTTCAAAACAGCTATCCTGCACCCTGAGCTGCGCGCACCGGCGCTGCATGCCTCCGGCGCTTCGTAGCGGGCGATCATCCCGACAAACATTGTTTCCGTCTTGAATGCAGGAGCAGAACACATGGCCGACGCCGTAAGCGTTTCGATCACCGACAGCATCGCCGTCGTCACCATAGACAGCCCCCCGGTCAATGCGATGGCGCAGAACGTGCGCGCCGGATTAAAGCAGGCCTTCGACGGACTGCGCGGCAACCAGAACGTCAAGGCAGTGGTCATCGGCTGCAAGGGCCGCACTTTTGTCGCCGGCGCCGACATCGGCGAGTTCGACAGCGGCATCGCGCCGCCCGGATATCACGAGGTGCTGCGCGCGATCGAGGAGTGCGCCTGCCCCGTGGTCGCGGCAGTGCACGGCACGGCGCTCGGCGGCGGCATGGAGATCGCGCTTGCCAGCCACTACCGCGTCGCGCACGAGGCAGCGCGCTTTGGACTGCCCGAACTGACCCTGGGCATCATTCCCGGCGCCGGCGGCACCCAGCGGCTGCCACGCCTGATTGCGCTGGAGGCGGCCGCCGACCTGATGCTGTCTTCCAAGCCGATGCCCGCGCAGAAGGCGCGCGAACTGGGCCTGGTAGACGCGATCGTCAGCGGCGACATCATCGAAGGCGGGATCGCGTTCGCGCGTGAACTCGTCGCGCGCAAGAGCGGCCCGCGGCGCACGCGCGACCAGGCGGTGCGCGGCGCCGAAAATGCCGCCGAGCTGCTCGCCGCGAAACGCGCCCAGGTCGCGAAGACCATGCGCAACCGCCAGTCGCCGCTGGCGCTGCTCGATGCCATCGAGGCCGCGGTCAAGCTGCCCTTCGACGAAGGCCTGAAGGCGGAGTCGGCGATATCCGACAGGCTGGTTCCGGCGACCGAGGCGCGCGCATTGCGCCACCTGTTCTTCGCCGAGCGCGAAGTGCGCAGAATCCCCGGCCTCGCCGCGGACGTAAAACCGCGCCCCGTGACCCGCGTCGGCATCGTCGGTGCCGGCACCATGGGCGGCGGCATTTCCATGTGTTTCGCCAATGCCGGCGTACCGGTGACCCTGCTCGACGCAAGCCAGGCGGCGCTGGACCGGGGCATGGCCACGATACGCAAGAACTACGAGCGCTCGGTCGCGCGCGGCAGCCTGAAGCCGGAGCAGCTCGAACAGCGCATGGGGCTGATCACGCCCGCGCTGGACTATGCGGCGCTGGGCACGGCGGACCTGGTGATCGAGGCGGTGTTCGAGAACATGGCCCTGAAGAAGGAAATATTCGCCAAGCTCGATACCGTCGTGCGCAAGGGCGCCGTGATCGGCACCAATACCTCGACACTGGACATCGACGAGATCGCCGCCGTCACCGGCCGCCCCGAAGACGTGGTCGGGCTGCACTTCTTCAGCCCGGCGAATGTGATGCAGCTGCTCGAGATCGTGCACGCCAAGCGCACCTCCCCCGACGTGCTGGTCACCGCCCTCGAAACCGCGAAGCAGATCAAGAAGACCGGGGTGGTGGCGAAGGTCTGCTACGGCTTCATCGGCAACCGCATGATGGATCCCTACGCGCGCGAAGCCGAGCACTGCCTGCTCGAAGGCGCCACGCCGGAGCAGGTCGACACGGCGCTGGAAAAATTCGGCATGGCCATGGGCATACTCGCGGTGTTCGACATGGCGGGCGTGGACATCGGCTATCTCACGCGCCTGGAGCGCAAGCATCTGCTGCCCGCCGATCCGTCCTTCTACCGTGCCGACACGCTGTTGAACGAGCGCGGCTGGCTCGGCCAGAAGGCCGGGCGCGGATATTACAAGTACGACAGCGCACGCAAGCGCACGCCCGACGCGGAAGTCGTCGAACTGCTGTGGGCGGAAGGCAAGCGCCTCGGCGTGGAGCGGCGCCAGCCCGGCGAGCAGGAAATCGTGGAGCGCTGCCTCTACGCCATGATCAATGAAGGCGCGCGCCTGCTCGAAGAAGGCATCGCGCTGCGCGCGAGCGACATCGACGTGGTCTACACTTCCGGCTACGGCTTTCCGCGCTACCGCGGCGGGCCGATGTTCTACGCCGATACCGTGGGCCTGAAGAAGATCTACGAGCGCATACTGGAATTCGGGCGCACGCTGGATGCGCAATACTGGAAGCCCGCGCCGCTGCTGCAACAGCTGGCGCTCGCAGACTCGAGCTTCGCCGCATGGCAGGCCGGCCGCAAGAACTGAATCCAACCCCATAGAACCCGAGGACGCATCATGGCCAACGCATTCATCCCCTACGGCATCTACTGGTCCACCCCGTTCGCAAAATGGCAGGGCGCGCTCGCGCATCTGCACAGCCTGAAGCTGGCGGCCAACGTGGGCCGGACCTTCCTGCAGTCGAAGCAATTCCCGATGGAGCGCATCGACCTGGGCGTGCTCGGCATCACCAATCCGCAGCCCAGCAGCTTCTACGGCCTGCCCTGGGTGACCGGCATGATGGGGCTGGAGGGCGTCACCGGGCCGACGGTGCAGCAGGCCTGCGCCACCAGCGCGCGCGCGCTGCAGATGGCGGCGCAGGAGATCGGCGCAGGCTCTGCAAGCTGCGCGCTGGTGATCACCGCCGACCGCATGTCCAACGGGCCGGTGGTGTACTACCCGGACAATACCGCCCCCGGCGGCCAGGGCATCACCGAGTCCTGGACCCTGGATAATTTCAACAAGGATCCGCACGCGAAGAACGCGATGATCGAAACCGGCGAGAACGTGGCGCGCCGCTTCGGCATCAGCACGCGCGAGCAGCACGAGGTGGTGCTGCAGCGTTATGCCCAGTACGACCGCGCACTTGCCGACGACCGCGCGTTTCAGCGCCGCTACATGGTGGACGTACCCGTCACCGACGCCGGATTCCGCAAGCAGACCGGCACGCTTTGCGCCGACGAGGGCATCTTCAAGACCACGCCCGAGGCGCTGGCGCGGCTCAAGCCGGTGAAGCCCGAGGGCACCGTCACTTTCGGCGGCCAGACGCATCCGGCCGACGGCAATGCCGGCGCGATCCTGACCACGCGCGAACGCGCGCAGGAGCTTGCGACCGATCGCAACATCGAAGTGGAACTGCTCGGCTTCGGCATGGCGCGCGTGGAAAAAGGCTTTATGCCGATGGCGCCGGTGCCGGCCGCGCGCGCGGCGCTGAAGGCGGCGGGTTTGGAGATGAAGGACGTGGACGCGATCACCACGCACAACCCGTTCGCGGTGAACGACATCGTATTCAACCGCGAAACCGGCTTCCCCCTGGAGAAAATGAACGCCTACGGCTGCTCGCTGGTCTGGGGGCACCCGCAGGGCCCAACTGGCATGCGCAGCGTCATCGAGCTGATCGAGGAGCTGGTATTGCGCGGCGGCGGCACCGGCGTGTTCACCGGATGCGCAGCGGGCGACTCCGCCATGGCGCTGGCCTTGCGCGTCAGCGACAAGCGGCGGGCCTGAGCGCACAGCGCGACGCCAGCCCAGCGTGCGCAGCCGGTCCTCAGTCGAAGCCGCAGTGATCGGCCAGGCGCGCGCGCATCCGCAGCGCGGCCAGGCCAAGGCGGCGGCCGAGCTGAACCGCCTCGGCTATGTCATCTCGACTTCGGGCGTGCGCTACATCTGGCGCAAGCACGGACTGGAGACGACCTACAAGCGGCTGAAGGCGCTGGAGAAGGACGCCGGCGCCGGCGGCCCTGCGCTCACCGAGGCGCAGAAAGCGCTGCTGCAGCGCGGTGACCTCACGCGCAAGCTCGCGCGCGCCTCGCGCCAGCGCGCGCCCGGTTCCGACAGCCTGCCGCCGGACGAGCGCCGCAGCCAGATCCTGCTTGGCGCCGCCGAGCTGTTCGCGCGGCACGGCTACGGCGGCACCTCCATCCGCGACATCGCGCAGCGCACCGGCCTGCTCCCGGGCTCGGTGTACCACCATTTTCCGGCGAAGGAGGATCTGTTCATCGCCGTGCATCGCGAGGGCTTTCGCCAGCTGATCGCGCGTGTCGAGGAGATCGTGCGCGGCGAAAAGGACCCGTGGCGCAGGCTGGAGCTTGCCTGCGCGGCGCACCTGGAGTCCTCGGTCGGCGGCAATTCGATCCAGCAGATCGCCGGCACCGGCCTGTTCTCCATCCACGAGGACGGGCTGCAGCGGCGCCTGAAGACCGAGCGCGACCACTACGACCAGATATTCCGCCGCCTGGTCGAAGAGCTTGGCTTGCCGCGCGCCATCGACCGCTCGCTGTTCCGCCTGGCACTGCTGGGCGCGGTAAACTGGGCGCGCGTGTGGTACCGACCGGGCAAAAAAAGCCCCGCGGAAATCGCCCGCGGCATAATCAGGATCTTCCGTGCCGACGCGGCGCGCTAGTGCTTCGAATACGCAGGCAATCGTGAAAGGAACCGCATGAGCGACGCCCAGGAACTGAGCACCGGCCAGGCCATCGTCCGATCGCTGCTGCGCAACGGCGTCGACACCGTCTTCGGCATACCCGGCGTGCACACCTACGGCCTCATCGACGCCCTGTACGAAGCGCGCGACCGGATACGCTTCATCGTCAATCGGCACGAGCAGGGCTCGGGCTACATGGCCTACGGCTACGCCAAGTCGAGCGGGCGCATCGGCGTATTCACCTGCGTGCCGGGACCGGGCGTGCTCAACGCCGGCGCGGCGCTGTGCACGGCCTACGGCGCCAACGCCCCGGTGCTGTGCCTGACCGGCAACATCCAGTCCTACAACATCGGCCGCGGCCGCGGCATCCTGCATGAACTGCCGGATCAGCTTGCGACCCTGCGCGGCCTGAGCAAATGGTCCGAGCGCATCAATCATCCGAGCGAAGCGCCCGCGGTGATGGGCGAAGCGTTCAGGCAGCTCGCAAGCGGGCGCATGCGCCCGGTCGCGGTCGAGACCCCCTGGGACGTATTCGGCGCGAGGGCGCCGGTCGGCCCCGATGTTGCGCTCAATGCGCTGCCGCCGCCCGAGCCCGATCCGGATGCGATCGCGCGCGCGGTGGCGCTGCTGCAGGGCGCGAAGAACCCGATGATCACGGTCGGCGGCGGCGCGATCGGCGCGCGCGCCGAGGTGGCCGAACTCGCGCGCCTGCTGCAGGCGCCCGTCACCGCGCACCGCAGCGGCCGCGGCATCGTCGGCGAGGACACGCCCTATGGCTTTTCCTGCGGCGCCGGCTACCAGCCCTGGCTCGCGACCGACGTGCTGCTGGGCATAGGCAGCCGGCTCGAGTTGCAGTACCTGCGCTGGACCAAGCTCCCGCCCGGCCTCAAGGTGATACGCATCGACATCGATCCGACCGAAATGGTGCGCCTGCGTCCCGAGGTCGGCATCGTTGCCGACGCGCAGCAAGGCGCGCGCGCGCTGCTCGACGCGCTGGCGCGCGCGCCGGCCAAACGCGATTCGCGCGAGCAGGAATTCACTGCGCTGAAGGCGCAGTTCCGCCAGGAAATCCAGAAGGTGCAGCCGCAGATGGCCTACCTCGACGCAATCCGCGCGGTGCTGCCGCGCGACGGGTTTTTCGTCGAGGAAATTTCCCAGGTCGGCTTCGCCTCGCGCTTCGGCTTTCCCGTGTACGAGCCGCGCACTTTCGTCACCGGCGGCTATCAGGACAACCTCGGCTTCGGTTTCATGAGCGCGCTCGGCGTGAAAATAGCTAATCCGGACAAGCCGGTGGTCTCGATCAGCGGCGACGGCGGCTTCATGTTCGGCGTGCAGGAACTCGCCACCGCGGTTCAGCACGGCATCAACGTGGTCGCCGTGGTGTTCAACAACAGCAGCTACGGCAACGTGCTGCGCGACCAGCGCACCGTCTACAAGGGGCGCGAGATCGGCTCCGTGCTCGGCAATCCGGATTTCGTGAAACTCGCCGAGAGTTTCGGCGCCGCCGCGTACCGGGCGAAGACCCCGGCCGAATTGAAAACGGCGCTGGAGAAAGGCTTCGCGCACCCCGGCCCGGTACTGATCGAAGTGCCGATAGAGCGCGGCACCGAAGTCTCACCCTGGCCCTACCTGCATCCGAACCTGTAAGCGACTGCGTTGTCATTCCGAGGCCAAAGGCCGAGGAATCTGCTTTCGGCGCTGATCAAGCGCAGAATCTTCGTGCCGCCCGGTATGACCTGTGCCGGTTGCGGCGCGCTCAGCCGGTTTCCTCTATCGTCTCCTGCAGCGCGTTATCCACCACCAGCGGCGTCTCGAAATAGCGGATTGTCGGCACGCTGCCGAAGGCTTCCAGCACGCCGCGGCGCCAGTCTTCGCCGTGCGCTGCCAGCGCAGCCGCCTTGTTCGTCCACAGATAGAACGCGCCGGTCTGACGCGTCTGCGCGTCGTAGACGAAGGTCTTGCGGATCAGATCCGGCGTGGCGCGCCATTTCGGCGCCACCGCGCGCATGCTTTCCACGACCTGTTCGCGGCTCATATTCGCGGGAACGTCGAACAGCACATATTCGGTAATCATTGCCTGCTCCTCTGAGGGCGAACATGCCGGCCCGCCGTGAATGCGCCGGGACCGCTATCATCTGGGCATTGCCGCTGCCGGGCAAATCCGCAGCCGCGCCTATGGAGACGACAATGCCCGAAATTGCGCCGATTGACCAGGACCTGCTGCCCGCCGGCATACGCGCGCGCTTCGTCGAAAACGTCAACGGCCTCAGGGTGCATGTGCTGGAGGCCGGCCACCAGACCCGGTCTCCGGCCGATTCCCGTCCCTGCGTGCTGCTGCTGCACGGCTTTCCCGAGCTTGCCTACAGCTGGCGCAAGATCATGCTGCCGCTGGCGCAGGCGGGCTTTCACGTGATCGCCCCGGACCAGCGCGGCTATGGGCGCAGCACCGGCTGGGACGCCGACTACGACGGCGATCTCGCGTCATTTCGCATGCTCAATCTGGTGCGCGACGCCCTCGGCCTGGTGTCGGCGCTGGGCTATCGCTCGGTGGCGGCGGTGGTCGGGCACGATTTCGGTTCGCCGGTCGCAGCCTGGTGCGCGCTGCTACGGCCGGACGTGTTCCGCTCGGTGGCGCTGATGAGCGCCCCCTTCGCGGGACCGCCGGCCCTGCCTTTCGACACCGCGGCAAATCCGGCACAGGCGCAGGGCGCAACTGGCCTCGCCGACCCCGGCATGAACGCCGCGCTGGCGCTGCTGCGCCCGCCGCGCAAGCATTACCAGTGGTACTACTCGACGCGCGAGGCGAACGACAATATGCGCAACTGTCCTCAGGGCATCCACGCGTTCCTGCGCGCCTACTACTACTGCAAGAGCGCCGACTGGAAACAGAACCAGCCCGTCCCGCTCGAGTCCTGGAGCGCAGGGGAAATGGCGAAGCTGCCCACTTACTACGTGATGGATCTGGACAAGGGCATGGCCGAGACCGTGGCGCCGCATATGCCCGCGCCTGCCGAGATCGCGGCCTGCGCGTGGCTGCCCGAGAACGAACTTGCGGTCTACAGCGCCGAATACGCGCGCACCGGCTTCCAGGGCGGGCTGCAGTGGTATCGCTGCACTACCAGCGGCAAGTTTACTGCCGAGCTGCAGCTGTTCTCCGGGCGCAGCATCGACGTGCCCGCCTGCTTCATCGCCGGCAAGAGCGACTGGGGCAGCTACCAGAAGCCGGGCGACTTCGAAAAAATGCAGGCCGGCGCGTGCACCAAATTTCTCGGCGTCCACCTGGTGCACGGCGCCGGGCATTGGGTGCAGCAGGAGCAGCCCGAGGAAGTAAGCCGGCTGCTGCTGCAGTTCCTGCGGCAGCAGGCATAGCCGGGCGCGCGACGCGCAGGCTACACGAAGCAGCCGCGTCAGCAGGTCCTGGCCGCGCGGCAGGCCGCCAGGGTCGGCGCCGCGGAAACGACGGGCCTGCCTTCCCTGCCCCAGGCGACGATGCCGTTCCTGACGTTGTAGACCTTGGCATAGCCCGCCCGTTGCGACAGAAACTGGCTCAGCGCCTTGGTGCGGTTGCCGGTGCGGCAAATGACGACTACCGGATCGCCGGGCTTGGCGATGGACTTCGCCTTGCTCAGCCACGCGGCCGGATCGGCGTTGCCGCGCTCGTCGAAGAAGGTCAGCAGGTGGCTGCCGGGCACGATGCCGGTCTGCTCCCATTCGGGCGCAGTGCGGATATCGATCACCGGCACGCCGGACGCCGCGAGCTTCGCCAACTCGGCGTTGTCGATATCGATCACCTCAGCGCGCGCGGCGAAGGCGAGGAGCGTCAGACAGAACATCAGAAACAAGCGCACGGATATTCCTTTCATTCGAACAGGCAGGGCCGCAGACCTAGGTTTTCGCCTTCTCCAGCCCGCCGAGATAGAAGCGGTTCCAGGTCGGGCTGATGATGAGCTCGTTGACGCAGGCGCGCGGCGGCAGGCTGGCGAGGAACAGCAGCGTCTGGCCCAGGTCTTCCGGCTGCAGCATCTTTTCGCGGTCTTCTTTCGCCGGCGGCAGCGGGCGTTTTTCCATGATGGGCGTGGCCACCTCGCCCGGCAGCACCGAAGTTGCGCGGATGCCGTACCCGCACTCTTCCATGTTGATGGATTCGGTGAGCGCGATCACCGCGCGCTTGGTCGCGTTGTAGGCCGGCCCGGTGAGCGTGCTCGCATAGCGGCCGGCCCAGGAGGAAACGTTGACGATCAAGCCGCCCTGTTGCGCGCGCATCGCCGGCAGCACCACGTGGCAGCAATAGAACAGGCCGGACAGGTTGATCGCGACCACTTCGTCCCAGCCCTCGACCGACATATTGTTGAGGTTGCGTTTCGAGAGATTGGTGCCGGCGCTGTTGATCAGGATGTCGATGCGGCCGTGCCGCTTGAGGATGTCCGCGGCGGCCTGCGCCACGGCCTTGCGATCGGAGATCTCGAGCTGCAGCACTTCAGCGCTGCCCTCGGCCTGAACCCGCTTCAGCGCCGACGCATTGGTCGCCGCATTGCGGCCCGAGATCACCACCTGCGCGCCGGCCTTCGCCAGTTCCATCGCGCCGGCGAGGCCGATGCCGCTGCCGCCGCCGGTGATCCATGCCACTTTGCCTTTCAGGCTCATGCTGCCTCCCTCAGATTTCCAGAACGATCCCAAAAGCTGTCATTCCGAGGCCATGGGCCGAGGAATCTGCTTTTTTGCATGCCGAGAAAAGCAGATTCCTCGCTTTGCTCGGAATGACGGTATTGGCTTAGACCAATTTGCTCGCCTACCTCTTCTGATACTGCGTCGCGCCGAAAAGGTTTTCCTTCGCCTTGTCATCCATCAGCGGCTTGCGCCGGTCGGCAAGCACCGCCAAGCCGCGCTGCACTGCGGGCCGCGCGGCGATGCCGTCGCGCCACGATTGCACCCGCGGGTATTCGGCGATATCCACGCCCTGCCGCTCGGGAAAACGCAGCCAGGGCATGATCGCCATGTCGGCGATCGTATATTCGTCGCAGGCGATGAATTTGCTCTCGGCCAGGCGCCGGTCCATCACGCCGTAGAGACGATTCGCCTCGTTGGAATAGCGCTTCATCGCGTAGGGAATTTTCTCCGGCGCATAGCCGAGGAAATGGTGCGCCTGCCCCAGCATCGGCCCGACGCCGCCCATCTGGAACATCAGCCACTGCAGCGTGGACCAGCGATCGCGCAGGTCTTCAGGCAGGAACTTGCCGCTCTTGGAAGCGAGATAAAGCAGCATCGCGCCCGACTCGAACATGGACATGGGCTTGCCGCCGGGGCCGTCGGAATCGACCATCGCCGGCATTTTGTTGTTGGGGCTGATCTTGAGGAACTCGGGCTTGAACTGGTCGCCCGCACCGATGTCGATCGGATGCACGCGATAGGGCAGGCCGGTCTCTTCCAGCATGATGTGAATCTTGTGGCCATTGGGCGTGGGCCAGGTGTACAGGTCGATCATGGTTTCGCTCCTTCCTGTTCGTTTCGACATGAGGGGATACCTCCCCTCATACTCCCCTGAATCAGCCCGATGCAAAATGAATTTTGCATCGGTTTCCCAATTGGTGTGGCCTTGGCTAGATCAGTTTCACCAGCTGCTTGCCGAAGTTCTGCCCCTTGAGCAGGCCGATGAATGCCTTGGGCGCATTCTCCAGCCCCTGCGCCACGGTCTCGCGGTACTTCAGCTTGCCCGACGCGACCCAGTCGGCGAGGTCCTTCAGCGCCGGCGGCCACAGATTCAGGCGGTCGCTCACGATGAAGCCCTGCACCTTGATGCGGTTCACCAGGATCGCCTGGAAGGTTTTCACGGCATAGGGCTCGGTGGCGTTGTACTGCGAGATCAGGCCGCACACGGCGATGCGCGCGAACGCATTCGTGCGCGCCAGCACCGCGTCCAGGATCTCGCCGCCGACATTTTCGAAATAGCAGTCGACGCCATCGGGCGTGGCCGCCTTCAAATCCTCTCTCAGCCTTCCGGCCTTGTAATCGACGCAGGCGTCGAATCCGAGTTCCTTCACCACGTAATCGCATTTTTCCTTGCCGCCCGCGATGCCCACGGCGCGGCAGCCCTTGAGTTTTGCGATCTGGCCGACGGCGCTGCCCACCGCGCCGGAAGCCGCGGACACCACCACGGTTTCCCCCGCCTTGGGCGCGCAGATATCGAGCAAACCGACCCAGGCGGTGACGCCGGGCATGCCGACCACGCCGAGGTAGGCCGACATGGGCACGCGGCCCGCATCGACCTTGTTCACGCCGCTGCCGTCGGAGCAGCCGTACTGTTGCCAGCCGTAGGGACCGACAACGATATCGCCGACCTTGAATTTCGGATTCTTCGATTCGATCACCTCGCCCACGGTGCCGCCGACCATGACCTGGTCGATCTCCTGCTTGGCGGCATAGGACTTGGTGTCGTTCATGCGCCCGCGCATGTAGGGATCGAGCGAGAGATAGTGAATGCGCACCAGGATCTGGCCATCCGCCGGCGACGGGATGGGCGTGTTGACGATTTTGAAATTCTCTTCCTTCACCCAGCCTACCGGACGGCTGGCGAGCAGGACTTGCATATTGGTAGCCATAGGAGCCTCGGTAAATGGTGTTGCTGCAATGGAATTGTGGGAGCGAGCTTGCTCGCGATTTCTATCGCGAGCAAGCTCGCTCCCACGACGGTGGAATTAGCTACGCCGCGCTGGCGAAGCGCTCGGAGTGGTGGTCCACGTCGCCCAGGGTGGCGTTGATCATGGCCAGGCGCTTGGCATAGTGGCCGGCGGCAAGCTCGTTGCTCACGCCCATGCCGCCGTGCAGCTGGATCGCCTCCTGCGAGATCAGGCGGCCGGAGCGGCCGATCTGGATCTTGGCCGCCGACACCGTGCGCTTGCGCTCGTTCGGGTCTTCCGACTGCACCTTGACCGAAGCGAGCAGCGCGAGCGAGCGCGACTGCTCGCAGTGGATCATCATGTCCACCGCACGATGCTGCAGCGCCTGGAAGCTGCCGATCGGCCGTCCGAACTGCTGGCGCGTCTTCAGGTATTCGAAGGTGGCGGCGTTCAGCGCCTCCATCGCCCCGACCGCTTCGGCGCACAGCGCCGACACGGCGAAATCGGCGGCGCGCTCGAGCACCGGCAGCGCCGCATCGGCTTCGCCCAGCAGGGCGTCGGCGCCGAGCCTGACGTTGGCGAACCTGATCTCCGCCGCGCGCATGCCGTCGATGGTGCGATAGCCCTGCACCGCCACGCCGGCAGCCGACCGGTCGACCACAAACAGGCTGATGCCCTTCGCGTCGCGCGCGCCGCCCGCGCTGCGCGCCGACACTACCAGCTTGTCGGCGCTCTCGCCGTGCAGCACCACCGCCTTGTGGCCGTTGAGCACGTAGCCCGCGCCGTCGCGCCTGGCCGTGGTCTCGACGCAGTTCAGCTCATAGCGCGAATTGGGCTCGCCCAGCGCCGCGGCGAGCAGCAGCTTGCCCTGCGCCACCTCGGACAGGATGGCCTGCTTCTGCGCCTCGCTGCCGGCGAGATCGATCAGGCTGCCGCCGAGGACCACCGTGGAGAAATAGGGTTCGACCACGATGCCGCGGCCGAGCTCGGTCAGCACCAGCATGGTATCGATCGAGCTGCCGCCGAATCCGCCGTGCGCTTCGTCAAAGGCCACGCCGAGAATGCCCATGTCGGCGAACTGCGCCCACACCTTGTCGGAGAAACCCTGCTTCGAGGCGATGATCGCCTTGCGCGCTTCGAAGCCGTATTCCTTGCTGATGTATTTCTGCAGGCTGTCGCGCAGCTGCTGCTGTTCGTCGCTGACGATGAAGTCCATGTTCAGAGTCCCAGAACCATTTGCGAGATGATGTTGCGCTGAATCTCGTTCGAGCCGCCGTAGATCGAGGTCTTGCGGTAGTTGAAATACACCGCCGCCGCGGCAGCGGCGTATTCCGGGCCGACCGCTTCGCCATGCCAGGCGCCGTCGCGCGCCTCGGGCCGGAACGGCAGCGCATACGGCCCCACCGCTTCCATCGTCAGTTCGGTCAGCGCCTGCTGGATGTCGGTGCCCTTGATCTTGAGTATCGAGGCTTCGGGACCGGGTTTGGTGCGCGAGGACAGCACGCGCAGCAGCGTGATCTCGAGCGCCATCAGTTCGACTTCGACCGCGGTGACGCGGTCGCGGAAACGCGGGTCCTGCATCAGCGGCTTGCCGTTGCGCAGCTGCCTGGAGGCGATGTCCTTCAGCTGCTCCAGCTCGCGCTTGGATTCGCCGACGCGCGCGATGCCGGTGCGCTCGTGGCCGAGCAGGAACTTGGCGTAGGTCCAGCCCTTGCCCTCTTCGCCCACCAGGTTCTTCGCCGGAACCTTGACGTTGTCGAAGAACACCTCGTTGACTTCGTGCTCCTCGTCCAGCGTGATGATAGGCCGCACGGTGATGCCGGGGGTCTTCATGTCGATCAGCAGGAAGGAAATGCCCTCCTGCTTCTTCACGGTGGAGTCGGTGCGCACCAGGCAGAAAATCATGTCGGCGTATTGCCCCAGCGTGGTCCAGGTCTTCTGCCCGTCGACGATGTAGTGATCGCCCTGGCGCACCGCCTTGGTCTTGAGCGAAGCCAGGTCGGAGCCCGAGCCGGGCTCGCTGTAGCCCTGCGCCCACCAGTCTTCGGAGGACAGGATGCGCGGCAGGTAATACTCCTTTTGCCACTGGCTGCCGAAATTCTGGATCACCGGCGCCACCATCACCAGGCCGAAGGGCATCACCCGCGGCGCGCCGGCGTAGCCGCATTCCTCGTCGAATATGTGCTGCTGGATCGGCGTCCAGGCGCAGCCGCCGAATTCCTTCGGCCAGTTGGGGGCGACCCACCCTTTCTTGTACAGGATCTTCTGCCAGCGCACCCAGTCGTCCTTCACCAGGCGCTTGTGGTGCAGCACCTTGTCGGCGATGTCCTTGGGCAGATTGTCGCGCACGAAACTGCGCACTTCATCGCGAAACGCCTGCTCTTCCTTGGTGTAATTGAGATCCATGGGGGGGTCCTTGGGAGTGGGGCGATTAACCGAATTAATTATATCACCGGGTACCCGCCCCGGCCTTCGGCCGCGGTGGTTTTCAGCCGGTGGAAACCGGCGCCACGCGATGCGCAGGGCGGCGCGCTTCTCTTTGCCGGATGCCGCTTCGATCTGATATGTTCGCAGATCATTTTTGAATTCGGGAGCAGCGCATGAGCGGACCACTGAGCGGCGTGAAGGTGCTCGAAATCGCAGGCATAGGACCGGGCCCGTTTTGCGGCATGCTGCTCGCCGACATGGGCGCGGACGTGCTGCGCGTGGACCGGCTGCAGGCGAACGATCTGGGGCTGCCGGTGGAACCGAAATACGACATCATGTCGCGCGGCCGGCGCTCGATCGCGCTCGACCTGAAACAGCCGGCGGCGATCGAAACGGTGCTCGAACTCGCGACGCGCGCGGACGCGCTGATCGAGGGCTTCCGCCCCGGCGTCACCGAACGCCTCGGCCTGGGACCGGAGGCCTGCCTCGCGCGCAATCCGCGCCTGGTCTACGGCCGCATCACCGGCTGGGGACAGGACGGGCCGCTGGCGCAGGCCGCCGGCCACGACATCAATTACATCGCGCTGTCGGGGGCGCTGCACGCCATCGGGCGCAAGGGCGAGGCGCCGCTGCCGCCGCTCAACCTGGTCGGCGACTTCGGCGGCGGCGGCATGTTCCTCGCATTCGGCATCGCCTGCGCGCTGTTCGAGGCGCGCGCTTCGGGCAAAGGCCAGGTGATCGATGCCGCGATGAGCGAAGGCGCAGCCAGCCTGATGGCGATGTTCTACGGCCGCATGGCCGCGGGCCACTGGCGCGACGAGCGCGGCGTCAACGTGCTGGACACGGGCGCGCCCTGGTATGACGCCTATGAGACCGCGGACGGCAAGCACGTCGCGATCGGCTCGATCGAAGGCCGCTTCTATGCCGAGCTGCTGCAGCGCCTGGGACTGGATCCGGCTACGCTGCCCGGACAGCACGAGCGCAAGCGCTGGCCCGAGCTGCGCGCAGCGTTCGGCGCCGCGTTCAAGCGCAGGACGCGCGACGCGTGGTGTCGCGAAATGGAGGGCACGGACGTGTGTTTTGCGCCGGTGCTTTCGCTCGCCGAAGCGCCGCAGCATGCGCACAACCGCGCGCGCGGCGCCTTCGTCGACATCGACGGCGTAACCCAGCCGGCACCGGCGCCGCGCTACTCGCGCACGCCCGGCGCCGTCCGCCGCGGCGCGCCCGCGCGCGGCCAGGGCGGGGCGCAGGCGCTCGCCGACTGGGGTTTCTCCAGCGCGGACATCGAGGGCTTTCGCGCGCGCGGCGCGCTGCTGCTCGAGGGCTGAGGGCGGGGCGCGCTCAGCCCTCGCCGGCGCGCTGCCGCCGGCCCGACAAGGCCAGGCTCAGCGCCTGTGTCCACACTCGGTGCTTGTAAGCGCGCGACATCGACGCATTGGCCGGGCTGGTCGAAGGCAGGCGCGCATAGCTGTGCAGCTGCGGGTCTGCGAGCGCGGGCAGCACCTGCCTGCGGTAGCTGGCCTCGGCCTTGGCCCCATTGAAGAAGACCTGCGCAATCCGCGGATGCGCACGATAGAACGCGGCGAAATCGTTGGGGCGGCTGCTGGCATCGTCGATGGCCGAATCCAGGCTGCCCTCGCGCGCGCAGCTCGCGAGCACGTCCCACACTGCGATGCCGCAGGCCTTGAGCGCGCGCGTGCGCGCGGCATAGGAAGCGGACGGCGCGACTCCGCTGACTTCGCCGAGAATGCGCCAGAACAGGTTCTGCGCGTGCGCATAGTACTGGCCGGCCGCAAGCGAGGCCTGGCCCGGCATGCTGCCCAGGATCAGCACGCGCGCCTTCGCGTCCGCGATCGGCGGGAAACCCCGAACCCGGCTCATGCGCTCATTGTTTCTGCGGCAATGTCGCCGGAATCTTGAGCGGTGCTTGTTTCGGCATTTCGCTGCCGCCGAACAGCAGGCCCCAGAAGAACCAGACGCCGAGCGCCGCCAGCAGCGCACACAGGACCAGAACGTATTTGAGGGCGCGGCGCTCTCCCGCCTCGCTCTCCTCGATCCGGTCCAGCGTCTTGCGCACCTTGCGCAATGCCGTCTGTTCGGCGGTGCGCTGCGCGTGCTCCTCGATCGCAGCGCGTTCGCTGTCGTACGGCGTCTTGTCGTTCGGCGTTTCGCTGCCCATGGTGTCCTCGTCCAATGCGCGCCGCCTGCCTGCAGGCCCGGGGCGCGGCTAGTTTACGCCAAGACGCAGCCTGCGGCGCTGCCACAGCTTGCGCGCTTCCTCCAGCAGCCACATCGCAGCCGCGAGCACCGCGGCAAGCAGCCATGCATCGAGCCCTATCGGCGCCGTGCCGAACAGCCAGTTGCCGGCAGGCGTGTAGATCACGGCCAGGATCAGGGCCAGTTCCACCCCGATGCCCGGCAGAAGCAAGCGGTTCCCAAAGAGACCCCTATCGAATGAGGACTTGGTCGCGTGGCGGCAGCAAAATATGTTGGCCACCTGGCCGACCACAATCGCCGCCAGGCAGCCGGTCGTCGCCTGGAGGTACAGAGGATCGAGCCGATCCATGCTTTCGCCATAAATCCACCCGGCCTGATGCAGCACGAACAGGAAGGTCGCCATCGCCGCCACCGCCTCCAGCGGCCCCAGGAAAAGATAGGCTCGCCCCAACAAGGCCGCGTTGAGCAGGTGCTCGCTACGCGCGCGCGGCGGCTGTCTCATCGTTTCCGGATCCGGCTTTTCCGCACCGAGCACCAGAGCCGGGAACGTATCGGTACCCAGGTCTATGAGCAGAATCTGCATCACCGTCAGCGGAATCGGGATCCTGAAGAAGACCGCGGACAGATACGGCACTAGCTCCGCGAAATTGTGGGTCAGGATATATGTCAGGAATTTGCGAATGTTCTCGAATACCGCGCGCCCTTCCTCGATCGCCGACACGATGCTGGCGAAATTGTCGTCGAGCAGGATCAGGTCGGCCGCCTCCTTGGCCACATCGGTGCCGGCGATGCCCATGGAGATGCCGATGTCGGCGCACTTCAGCGCCGGCGCGTCGTTGACCCCGTCCCCGGTGACGGCAACGATCTCGCCCTTCTTCTTCAGCGCCTGCACGATCAGCATTTTCTGCTCGGCGGCGACGCGGGCAAAGATGATCTCCTTCGCATCCAGCTCCAGCTGCAGCTGCGTCGGCGACATCGAGCGCAGCAGCGCGCCGCTGATCAGCACCGGGTGTTCGCCCTTCACCATGCCGATCTCGCGCGCGATGGCGAGCGCGGTGCGCGGGTGATCGCCCGTGACCATGATGACGCGTATGCCGGCCGAGGCGCAGCGCGCGACCGCTTCGGGCACCTCCGGCCGCGGCGGGTCCTCCAGCCCGACCAGCCCGTCCAGGGTCATGCCGCACTCCTCGATCTGCATGCCCTCGGCCAGCGCGCGGTGCGCGAAGGCGAGCACGCGCAGGCCGGCTTCGGCCATCTGCTCCTGCGCCGCCGCGAGCCGCGTCCGCGCGGCCGGATCCAGCGGCGCGATGCCGGCGTCGAACTGCAACTTGTCGCAGACCGCGAGCACCGTCTCCGGCGCGCCCTTGCAGTACAGCGTGCGGCCCTGCGGCGTATCGCACAGGACCGACATGCGCTTGCGGTCGGTATCGAAGGGCAGTTCGTCGATGCGCGCATAAGCGTCCAGGGCACCGGCCACCGAGCGGCCCATGGCGACCAGCGCCACCTCCATCGGGTCGCCCAGCAGCCTGCGTTCGCGCTGCTCCCCCACCTCGTCCAGGTCGTGGCACAGCGCGGCGTTGCGGAACAGCTGCGCGTTGTCCTGCGCCAGACGCATCAGAGCCGCATGGTCGTCCCAGGAGACGAAGCCGCCGCCCAGCCACAGGCGCCGCACCGACATGCGGTTCTGCGTCAGCGTGCCGGTCTTGTCGCAGCAGATGGTGGTGGTCGAACCCAGCGCCTCGACCGCGGGCAGATGGCGCACCAGCGCATTGCGCCTGGCCATGCGCTGGGTCGCCATCGCCAGCGACAGCGTCACCGTCGGCAGCAGGCCTTCGGGCACGTTCGCGACAATGATGCCGATCGCGAACAGCACGTTTTCCCATGCCGGCAGGCCGAGCGCCTGGCCGACGAAAAACAGGCTGACGCCGATGCCGGTGGCGAGCGCGGCGACGATGCGCGACAGGCGCGCGATTTCGCGCTGCAGCGGCGAGCTTGCTTCGCCCGCCGTCTGCGTAAGGTGCGCGATGCGGCCGAATTCGGTGCGCATGCCGGTCGCGTACACCACGGCGCGCGCGCGGCCGGACACGACCGAGGTGCCGGCCAGCGCGATGTTCTTGGCGTACAGCGGCGCTTCCTCGCTGCTGGGTTCGGTGTTGCGCATTTTCGGCAGCGATTCACCCGTGACCGTGGCCGTGTTCACGCGCAGCGCGTGCGCCTCGAGCAGGCGGCAATCGGCAGCGACGAAGTCGCCCTCTTCCAGCAGCACGACGTCGCCGGGTACCAGCTCCGCGGCGGGCAGTTCCGCCGCTTCGCCGCCGCGGCGCACTTTCACCGTGCGCGGCAACAACTCGCGCAGCGCAGCCACCGCGCGCTCGGCCTTGTATTCCTGCCAGAAGGAAAACACGCCGTTGATCAGGATCACGCCGAGGATGGCGGCACCCAAGCGCGCCATGCCCTGCCCCGGATCGAATTGTTCGGCAAAGAACGCAAGCGCCGCAGCCACCCAGAGGATGATGGCGAAGAAGTGGGTGAACTCGCGCGCGAAGCGGAGCAGCAGGTGCTCGCCCCCCAGTTCCTGCACGTGATTGGGCCCGTACTCCCGCAGCCGGCGCGCGGCTTCGGCCGGCGCCAGGCCGGCGGCGGTGGATTTCAGACTGGCGAGAGCCTCGTCGGCAGTAAGCCCGTGGATGCGCATGCTGGCGGCGCGCGGCGCGATATGGGCCGCTGCGCCTGCATCCAGCCTAATCGCTCAAACGAAGAGCGTCTTGACCAGACGCAAGTGCGGGCGAGTGCCGGAATTCCGGCTATTTGTGCACCACCGCCATGCGCCGGCTGATATCGCGCCAGGTGGCGACGATACGCGGCGCACTATCGCCGCCACGCACGATGGTCGCGGAAACCGAGCACGGGATGAGAGTCCCGTCGCGGTTCTTGAACGTGGCATCGACATCGACCGCCCTGCCGTGCTGCTTGATGGCTTCAAGCACGGCGTCGCGGTCGCGCGGGTCGGCGTACAGCGCATCCGCCGAGGTGCCGACGAGATCCTCGCGCTTGTACTGACCCTGCGACAGGGTCGCAACCTGGGGACCGATCTCCAGGATGGTCCCGTCCAGACTGGTCTCGACATAGACATCCTGCAGATTGTCATAGATCCGGCGCAGTTTTTCTTCGGTCTCGCGCAGCCTGCGATTCGCCTCCGCGAGCTGCGCCATCTTGTCCTCGAGCTTGCGCTCCAGGGCGGATTCATGCAAAGCGTGAATGGCGGCGTCATCCAGCGGGGTCGCCGGGGCCGGCGCGATGCGCCCGCTCCACTGCCCCAGCACCGCGCGCAACTCGGTCAGGAACACGCCGGCCTCCAGCGGCTTGATCAGATAGCGCACCGCGCCCAGCGCCAGCGCGAACTGCTCGTCATCGGGGCGGACGTAGGTGGCCGAGTAGAAGACAAAAGGAATCGGCCTGAGCGTCGAATCCTGCATCCAGGCGCGACACAGCGCGAAACCGTCCATATGCGGCATCAGCACGTCCGATACGATAACGGCGGGCGGATCGCGGCGCGCCGCGGCCAGCGCCTCCAGGCCATTGCCCGCGGCCGTGACCCGATAGCCATTGACCTCGAGCAGCAGCTTGAGGAGATTGCGGTTCTCCTCGTGGTCCTCGACGATCAGCACATGGTCCATGAAACGTCTTCCAGCCGCGCTTGCCAGCGTGTAGTCGAACTATTGACAGGAAATTGTTGAAACTCCGGCACGTCTGTCTCGCGGCAAATATACCGGTCTCAGAGGTCTGCAATAGTTGAGCGTAAGTTAATAATTTTAAAGTAGAAAAATAATACCGCCGGGTGGATCAACATTGCCCTTGCTTCAATATAAGCAATTTTCGGGCCATATTCAAGAACTTAGGGGCATGACTCAAGGCGAGCGCCGGCTTAGCTCCCGGCGCCCATTGCCTGGGGATCGGAACGGGGCGGAAATTCCAGAATCGGCAGCCCGGGCGTCACGCAGGTAAGCGGTAATCGCGCTCCCGGAACAGGCGCAGGCAGGCATCGACCACGTCGGCGTCATACGCCTTGCCGCGGCCGCGCTCGATCTCGGCCAGCGCTTTTTCCACGCCCAGGCCCGGTCGATACGGTCGGTGCGAGGACATTGCCTCGAGCACATCGGCTACCGCCACAATGCGCGCTTCGAGCCGGATCGCATCGCCTTTCAGACCTTGCGGGTAGCCGCTGCCATCCATGCGTTCGTGGTGCTGTAGCGCGACCTCCGCCACCGGCCAGGGAAATTCCACCCCTTTCAATACCTCGTGGCTCGCCTCGGCATGCCCCTGCACCAGCTGGTATTCGGTCGCGCTGAGTTTTCCGGGTTTGGACAGGATCTCCGACGGAATCCGGATTTTGCCGATGTCGTGCAGGTAGCCCGCAACGCGCAGCCCTTCCTGCCCGCGCGCATCGAAGCCCATTTCGGCGCCGATCGCGACCGCGATCTCGGCGACCTTGCGCTGGTGGCCGGCGGTATAGGGGTCGCGCATTTCGCCCAGCGTCGTTGCCACCTGCACCGTGCTCATGAACGCGTTTTCGAGCTGCACCACATAGTGTTGTATCTGCTCTTCGGCGCGCTTCTTGTCGGAAATGTCCTGCATCATTCCAATGATCGCGGGACGGCCATCGACAGTGGCGACCGTTCCGTGCACGCCGATGGCGATGCGCGACCCGTCCTTGCGCTTGCCGGTGAAGCTGTACTGAATGCTGCGCAACTCGCCCGATGTGCGCTTGCGTATGTTCTCGCTGACCAGCGCATGGTCTTCCTCGGCAACGATCATCGTTGGCGGCTGCCCGATCATTTCCTCGGGCGCGTAACCGAATATTTCCGCCAGGCGCGGGTTGACATAAGTGGTGACGCCGTCCTGCATGATGCTGATACCGGCGATCGACTGCTCCACCAGACTGCGGAACCGATCCTCGCTTTCGGTAAGATTCCGCTCGGCGCGCTTGCGCCGCCGCTCGTACTCCAGATTGTCCAGCGCATACGCCACGTCGGCGAGCAGGCGCTCGAGCAGCTCGGTCATTTCCTCATCGAAGAATCTTGGCTCGGCGGCATTGAGCATGAACACGCCTATCGGCTTGCCGCCGCGCCGGAGCGGAATCGCCGCAATGGACTGAATCCCGGCAGCGAGCAATACGGATTTCCTCGGAATGTCGATGTCGTCGGCCGTTAACGCGTTTCGGATCACGATACGATTCTCGCGGTAGGCGATTGAAGCCGAGGTTTGGTATTCGGGCGCAGCGGGGTCGATACTGGAGACGAACTCGTTCAGCACCCGTTCGATTGGGCCGGCGTAAGCCACGTGGCGCAGAATTCTTGCTTCCTCGTCGGGAATGCGCACAACGGCCCCGCGCATGCCGCCGCGTTCGACCGCGACGCGGCACACGTCCGCAAACAGCGCTTCTTCGCTGCGTGCACGCACCAGAATTTCGTTGGTATGGGACAGCGTGGCATAGATGCGCTTGATGCGCTGGACCTGCTCCTCGGCCATCCTGCGCTCGGTGATGTCCTGCGCCCTGCCGCGCACTACAGGTTCGGCAACGCCTTCGGTACGCAGGGTATTGTGATATTCCCACCAGCGCGCTCTGCCGTCCGAGGTGCGGATTTTCATCAGCCCGTGCGCCGTGCCTTCAACCCGAATCTTGTCGAGGTAGGCGGCGAAATCGGCGCGCGCGCCCTTGCCGAGAAGATCGGCCAGATTACGGCCGATCAGCGCTTCCTTCGCGTACCCGGTGAACCAGACCGCAGCGGCGTTCACCGACAGCAGCTTTCCCTGCAGGTCGTGCGTGCAGATCAGATCCTGGCTGTTTTCGACCAGATCGCGATAGCGGTCTTCGCTCGCGCGCAAGGCCGCCTCGGCGCGCTTGCGTTCGGTGATGTCGGTGCCCACGCCGCGGTAGCCGGTGAATGCGCCCAAAGCGTCGAACACCGGATCGCCGCTGATCGAAATGAAACGCTCGGTGCCGTCCGTGCCCAGGCGCGAGAGCTCGAAATCGCGAAACGGCTGGTGCGCGTCCAGCACCGCGCGGTGCGCCGCCCAGCCGGCCGCATCGGGCGACATATAGGGTATGTCCCAGCGACGCTCGCCGATCTGTGCGCCGCGCTCGAACAGGGACACCGAACTCCTCTTCTTCGCCGCCGAGGTCCGCTGCACCAGGCGGTGCTCGGCGTCGCTCTCCCAGTAAAAATCCGAGGACATCTCGGTGAGATTGCGAAATCTTGCCTCGCTCTCCTCCAGCCTGCGCGTCGCCGCTTCCAGTTGCGCAATCTTGTCCCCGAGCTTGCGCGCGAGCGCCGACTCGTGCAGCGCATGGGCCGCGGTTTCGTCCAGCGGCTGGTCCAGCACCGGAGCCGGGCGCCCGGTCCAGTCCTGCAGCACCGCGCGCAGTTCGGCCAGGAACGCTTCGGCTTCCAGCGGCTTGATCAGATAGCGCACCGCGCCCAGCGCGAGCGCGAATTTTTCGTCGTCGCCCTGAACGTAGGTCGCGGAGTAGAAAATGAAAGGGATGGATTTGAGTGCCGCGTCCTGCATCCAGGCGCGGCACAGTTCGAAGCCATCCATGTTCGGCATCAGCGCATCGGACACCACTGCATCGGGCGGATCGTGCCGCGCCGCGGCCAGCGCCTCCAGCCCGTCGGCGGCACCGGTCACGCGATAGCCGTTGGCCTCGAGCAGCAGCTTGAGGAGGTTGCGGTTCTCTTCGTGGTCCTCGACGATCAGCACATGCTTCATCGGAATTCCCGGCCTCGAATCCGCCGCACTGGGCACGCGCGCCCGGCACAGTCCGGACCGGCAAGTCTACGCCTTGCATGGGCGGGCAAGATATCCAGGGTCGAACGGATCAGACCGTTCGGCCCGCTTGACTGCGGTCGCGCCGCGCGCAAGCGGCAGACCTCAGGACAGGAATTGCTTCACCGCGGCGACTGTCGCCGCGGGATCCTCTTCCTGCGGCACATGCCCGAGACGATCGAACACGATCAGGCGGCTGCCGCCGATGGCGCGGTGGAAGCTGTCCGCGTCGGCCGGCGGCAGCAGGCGGTCCTGCGCACCCCAGAGAATCAGGGTTGGCAACTTCAATTCCGCAATGCGCCCGGGATGGATGTCGGCCGGCGCCTGCGCCAGCCGCCGCGCCAGCGCGTGCCGGTTACCCTCGTGCAGGGTGAGCTCAAAGTAGCGATCGACCAGCAGCGGGGTGACCTTGCCGGGATCGCCGTAGACGTTGCGCAGGCTGGATTCGATCACGCGGCGCGGCAGCGTGTGCTCCATCAAACGGTTGAGCAGCGGAATCCGGGCGATGCGAAAACCGAGCGGGATTGATTTCGGCTGGAATGGATAGCCGGCTGCATCGACGAGGATCAGCTTGTCGACGCGCGCCGGGTGTGCCAGCGCGGTTTCCCAGGCCACCTGGCCGCCGAAGGAATTGCCCGCGAGCACGCAGCGCGATACGCCCAGCGCATCGAGCATGGCGGCGACAAAGCGCACATAGCGCTCAATTCCGTAGTTCGCATCGGGCGGCGGATCGGTCAGACCGATGCCGGGCAAATCGAAGCGGATCACGCGCCGCGCCGGCTTGAGCGCGTCGGTCCATCCGTCCCAGGTATGCAGGCTGGACGAAGTCCCATGCAGCAGCACCAGCGGCAGCGGATCGTCGCGCGGACCTTCGTCGCGCAGGTGCACGCGCATGCCTTGCACCTGTACGAAGGCGGACGGCGCCTGCGCCCAGCGCGCCTGGAGTTGCGCCAGCGGCCGGTCCGGCTCCCAGGTCGCGGCCACCAGCGCCGCCAGAGCAAGCAGCGGCGCGGCGATCAGCGCGGCGAGGATGGACGCAAACCAGCTCACTTGATCTTCGAATAAGGCGTGGGCGCGAGCATGTAGTTCTCGAGATGGTGCAGGATCGGGCCCTGCTCCTCGGACTTGGCGCGCGCGGCCAGCCATTCCGGATCGGTCGAGAAGGCGTTCCACTTGCGCTCGCGCTCGGCCAGGCTTTCCCACTCCAGCATGTAATACAGGGCGTGGTTCGACGGCCCGATCAGCACGGTCCAGAACCCGGTTTGGCGGATGCCGTGCTTCTCCCAGATCTTGAGGGTGACGTTGGCGAAGCGATTATTGAGATCGGCCAGGCGGCCCGGCATGCAATGGTAGATACGCAGTTCGTGGATCATGGTTCCCCGTTTCGGCTGATGGTTGGATGTGCGGCTGAGCCTGCCGGCCGACAGACCCGGCGCGACGGCGCAAGTATCCTCGACGCGTGATGTGCGGTCAAACCTCGAGCTTCAGCGGGCGCGCAATGCGTCCAGCCGCGCGCGGATCGCAGCGTCCAGCGCCTCGACTGCGTGGAAGCGAGCGCTGCGCTCGGACTCGTGCACCATCTCGACCAGGACCGCGTTCAAGGGCGTCGCCACGCCCAACTCCTGACCGAGGCGCAGCACCTCGCCGTTGAGGTAATCGATTTCCGTAGGCCGATGGCGCCGCAGGCTTTGCAGCGTCGAACCCAGCAGCGGCCAGCGGCTCTCGAAGCGGCGCGCCTTGGCGGCGGCCAGCCGGGCCGCGAGCCGCAGCGGCAGCCATTGCATCAGATAGATCAGGGCCGCCGGCGTGTCGGGCAAAGAGCGCAGGCGTATGCCGGCGCGCTTGGCCACCCGCAGGCCCTCGAGCATGACCTGCACCGCGAGCAGGCGCAGTGCCGGATCGGCATAGATCCGATGGAAAGTCGCATTGCACAGCGCGGGGAACGCGTTGTTCAGGTTGACGATCAGCTTGAGCCAGTGCACGCCGCGGATATCGTCCGACACGCTCGTCGGAACGGCCGCGCGCAACACCGCCGCGACGGCTTCGGTCTGCGCATCGTTCCGGCCGAACGGTCGCCCGATCACCACCGGGCCGGGATAGAGCAGGGTCACCGTTCCAGGATCCAGATAGGTCGCGTGGATATTTACCACGGCACTGAGCAGCTGCCGCGGCGAAAGCACGCCGGCAAGCAGTTCGTCGCTGCGCACGCCGTTCTGGAAGCTCACCAGCGGCACGCCGACCAGAAAATCCCGATTCGCCTGTACCGCGTCGACTACGTCCTGCGTCTTGACCGTGAGCAGCGCCAGCTCGGGCCGGAAATCGAGCGCTTGCGCCGCGGCGACGCGCACGGTGAACGCGCCGCGCGCGCCGTCCACGCGCAGGCCGTCGCGGCGGATCGCCTCGACCTGCGCCGGACGGCCGATCAAGCTGACTTGATAGCCGGCGCGGCTCAGCAATGCGCCCAGCGCGCTGCCGATCGCGCCGGCGCCGATGATCGCAATATCTTTCATGGATCCTGCATAGGTCGGGCGGCTAAGCAAGTATATGCCCCTGCGATTGGCGGCGGTTTCGCGCTAGCTGGCTTTGGTGCGGCGCAAGGTGGCAAAACCGCCGGTATCAGGTATCGTTTGCGCGCTTCAGAGAGCGGGGCAGGGGCGCGATAAGCCACCGCCGCCGCAAATACCGAAATCGCCATTTGAAGGATGGATCCCATGCTCAACCTAAACAGCATACGCAAAGCATTGCTCGCGCTGGCAATCCTCGCCCTGTCGGCGACCGCCGCGCAGGCGGACACGAAAATCCATTGGTACGGCCAAGCCGCATTCAAGATCGAGACGCCCTCGGGCGGCGTGATCCTGATCGACCCCTGGCTTACCGTTCCCACCAATCCGGACAAGGATTCGATCGCCAAGCTCGGCCGAGTGGATTACATACTCATTACCCACGGGCATTCGGACCACGTAGGCAATGCAATCGAAATTGCGAAAAAGACCGGAGCCATACTGGTCGCGCCCTACGGGCTGCAGTTCAACTTGAAATCCGTGGCAGGCTACCCGGAGAAACAGGCGACCACCGCTACCGGCGGCAACGTAGGCGGCACCTTCGACCTGCCCAAGGCCGGGGCCAAGGTCACCATCGTCAATGCCATCCACGGCTCGGAGCTGGTGCCGCCGGTAGCGCCACCCGCCGAACCCGGCCATCCCCAGGCGATCGCGAGCGGCAATCCGGTCGGCTACGTGCTGCAGATCAAGGATGGCCCCACGATCTACCATACCGGCGACACCGATTTGTACGGCGATATGAAACTGATCCCCGAGTACTTCAAGATCGACCTGATGCTCGCCTGCATAGGCGGCCATTTCACCATGGGTCCGGAGCGCGCCGCGGAGGCGGTGGATTGGGTGCAGCCCAAGCACGTGGTGCCCATGCATTTCGGCACCTACCCGATACTTGCCGGCACGCCGGCGCAGTTCAAGGCGGCATTGGACAAGTACGGCCTGGGCGGCCGCATGATAGAGATGAAACCGGGCGAAGATCGCAGCTTCTAATCCCGGGCAACAGGACGGGGGACGACATTCCCTCGTCCTGTCACTGACGCTCAAGCCCAGAGGCCGCGCAACTTCCCCGCAACGTCCACCTTGGCCGCGCCCACAGCCGCGACATCTCCCGCCTCGGTTTCACCCCAGGTCAAGGCCTCCAGGCAGCCCATCACTTCAGGCGTAAGAAAGCGGCTTTTCGCGCCGTACACATGGCGGTCGCCGCTGCGCGACTGTTGCGTCACGTAATACTTGAGCGGCGCGATCAGGTCGAGCTCCGTCTTGGCGCGCGTCATCGCCACGTACAGCAGCCGGCGCTCCTCCTCGATGAGCTCCGGGCGTCCGGTGGAAAACTCGGAGGGGAAATTGCCGTCGGCGACATTGAGCAGGTGCACCGCGTCCCACTCCTGTCCCTTGGCCGAATGGATGGTGGACAGGATCAGGTAATCCTCGTCGAGCAGCGGCGTGCCGGCAAGATCGCCCGAGGCCTGCGCCGGATCGAGCGCGAGCTCGGTGAGGAAACGCTCGCGCGTGCCGAACTGCTGCGCGATGCGCTCGAGCTGCAGCAGGTCGCCGGCGCGCACCTGCGCGCTGTCGTGCAGGCGCTGCAGATGCGGCTCATACCATTCGCGCACGCGTCCCATCTGCCCCTGCCACGGCCCCTCGGGCGTGGCGAGCGCGCGCATCAGCGCGGCGAACGCGGGCCAGGCTTCGCGCGCTAGCGGGGGCGGCGCAAACTGCCGCAGGCCGGTCCAGGCGTGCGCGCCGGCCTCGAAGGCGTCGAAGCATCTCGCCGCCGCGGCCGGCCCGATGCCGGGGAGCAGCTGCAGCGCGCGAAACGCGGCGATGCGGTTCTTCGGATTGTCGGCCCAGCGCAGCAGCGACAGCGCATCCTTCACGTGCGCGGCCTCGAGGAACTTCAAGCCGCCGTATTTCACATAGGGGATATTGCGGCGCACGAGCTCGAGTTCGAGCAGGTCGGCATGGTGCGAGCTGCGGAACAGCACCGCTTGGCGCTTGAGCGGCACGCCGCGCTCGCGCGTCTCGAGCACGCGCGTCACCACATACTGCGCCTGGCCGAGATCGTCGAGCACGGTGACGTAGCGCGGCCGCGCACCCGTGCCGCGTTTTGCCTGCAGCGTCTTGCGGTACTGGCGCAAGCCGCCGGCGATCAGCGCATTGGCCGCGTCGAGTATGCCTTGCGTCGAGCGGTAATTCTGCTCCAGCATCACCACCTCGGCCAGCGGCGCAAACTGCGCGGGAAAACCGAGGATGTTCTCCACCGTCGCCGCGCGAAACGAATAAATCGCCTGCGCATCGTCGCCGACCACCGTGAGTCCTGCGCCGGAAGGGCGCAGGCCTTTCAGGATTTCCGCCTGCAGCACGTTGGTGTCCTGGTATTCGTCCACCAGGATCTGGTCGAACTGCGCGCCGATCTCCTGCGCAAGGCCTGCGTCCGCGCACATCGCGTGCCAGTAGAGCAGCAGGTCGTCGTAATCGAGCGCCTGGTGGGCGAGCTTGCGCTCGACATAGGCGCGATACAGGCCGGTCAGTTCCTGCTCCCATTCCGCGCACCAGGGAAACACCGTGTCCAGGGTTTCAGCAAGCGCCCGCTGCGTGTTCACCCGGTGCGAATAGATCGCGAGGCAGGTGTCCTTGCGCGGGAAGCGCTTCTCCGCCTTGGTGAGGCCGCGCTCGTGGCGCAGCACATCCATCAGGTCCGCCGCATCGCCGCGGTCGAGCACGCTGAAATTCGCGTCCAGCCCGACGCGCGCCGCGTAGCGCCGGATCAGGCGGTTGGCGATCGAATGGAAGGTCCCCGACCAGGGCAGTTTCACCTCGGCCTGCGCCTCGCCGACGATGCGCTGCGCACGCCGCGTCATCTCGGCGGCTGCGCGGCGCGTGAACGTGAGCAGCAGGATGCGCTGCGGATTCACGCCCTCGCGCACCAGGTGCGCGACGCGGTGCGCGAGCGTGTTGGTCTTGCCGGTGCCGGCGCCGGCGATGATCAGCAGCGGGCCGGCGCGGAAGGCACCATCCGGCGCGCGTTCGCCGTAACCGGCGGCGGCGCGCTGCGCCGGGTTCAGGGTATCGAGGGTGGAGACGACAGCCATGCTGCAACTATAAAGCATGGCTGTACGTTTATCCAGCATATATACTTGACAAACCCATCCCGATTTCCTAGAATGAGACCACTAGGAGAAAGACATGAGCAATTTAACCGCACCCCACTTTCAAAACGCAGACAAGGCGCGTGAATACCTTGAGCGTATGCGCTGGCCCGATGGCCCTGTCTGCCCACATTGCGGCAGCGTAAGTGCAGATCACTACGCCCTGCAAGGCAAGGCGCATCGCCCCGGCCTGATGAAGTGCAAAGACTGCCGCGAGCAATTCAGCGTGACAGTCGGCACAGTCTTTGAACGCTCCAAAATACCGCTTAACGTGTGGCTACAGGCCGTATATCTGCTTTGCTCGTCCAAGAAAGGCATGAGCAGCCACCAGCTGCACCGTATGCTTGGCGTGACCTATAAGACCGCCTGGTTCATGTCGCACCGCATCCGTGAGGCTTTCAAGGTTCCTACCACTACGCCCATGGGCGGCGGCGGAAAGATCGTTGAGGCAGACGAAACTTTCTACGGCAAGATTGATGGTAAAAGCGTCAAGGGGCGATTCGATAAGGCAAGCAAGATACTCGCTCTGGTCGAGCGTGATGGTTCTGTACGCTCATTCCATGTTGCGGACGTAAGCCACAAAACCCTTAAGCCTATTTTGATGGCGCAGATCGACAAGGCATCGCATCTAATGACCGATGGTGCATCCCATTACAAAAAGATCGCGCATAATTTCGCCCTGCATGAATCCACGAACCATACTAAGAAAGAATATGCAAAGCCTAGCCGCAACGCTGGCATCACAGTGCATTCAAATACCGTGGAGTCTTTCTTCGGACTGCTCAAGCGCGGCCTAGTCGGAACATATCACCACGTTTCCGAGGAACATCTGCAACGCTACTGCACAGAGTTTGACTTCCGTTTCTCGCACCGCAAGACCACGGACATTGACCGCGCAGATCAGGCATTGAAGCAACTAGGCGGGAAGCGCCTTACCTATCGGCGGATTAACGCGCACTAAGCAAGCCAAGCTTGGTAAAGCAGTAGTCAACCTACTGCGCCATTTCGCTAAGGAATGGGAGACATAGGCCGTTTGGCCTATTGATCTATAGCGACGTAGAGCCTAGAAAAAGCAAAGGCCCCCGAAGGGGCCTTGCGCCCTTTGACCAGAAGCCAAAGGGGGAGTGGTGTGATAATAATAACGTCTAAAACGCTAGAGTCAATAGGCTACGCTAAGATTATTTGACCATTGTCAACTATCCGACAGTGAACATTACTCTGTCTTGAGGCAATTATGCGAACCTTCGTGTACGTCGATGGATTTAACCTCTACTACGGCGCGTTGAAATCCTCCAAGCACAAATGGTTAGACCTAAAAGCGCTGTTCACAAATATCCTTCGAGCAGATAACAAGATATTAAAAATCAAATATTACACAGCGCGGGTTTCTGCTAGACCCGATGACTTAGATGCACCAACATTACAGGATATTTATCTACGCGCACTGGAGCAGCACATACCAGAGTTAACGATTACAGAAGGGCACTTTATTAGCCGCCCTGTACAAATGAAATTAGCCACGCCAATCGCCGGTAATCAGTATGCCAGCGTAATGAAGACAGAAGAAAAAGGCTCAGATGTGAACCTTGCCGTTCATATGGTTAATGATGGGTGGAAAGGGCTTTATGATTGTGCAGTAGTTTGCTCCAACGATGGAGACTTGTCTGAGGCTTTGAGAATAGTAAGGCGCGAACTTCATAAGACAGTGATTCTTGCTATCCCCGGTGATCCGAATAATCGACCGCCATCCGTAGAGTTAAAGCGATGGGCCAGCTATACAAAACGAATTACGCCAGATGACTTAGCGAAGTCTCAACTTCCAAATCCAATACCGGGGACAACATTTCACAAACCCGCTACTTGGTAACGGGTTCGTTTTTTTTAGTCTTCTTCGCCTTTTTATGCTTCGGCGGTGCGCTTAGAATCTTACGCAGCGCATCGTCAAACGGCATTTGAGGAATCTGTTCTGGCTTACCCTCTTTGGGAATCTTATGACTCATAGTTTCGTAGCCTATATAGATGAGGCTGGAGATGAGGGATTCGAGTTTCCACAGCCTGGAATCAACGGGACATCTCACTGGTTCATTTTATCAGCGGTAGTAATTCGCCGTAGCGCCGATATAGAAACAGTAAAGCTAATTGACGCGGTGCGCCATAGGCTTAACAAAAAATCGCATGTTACATTGCATTTTAGGGAAATGAATCACGACCAGAAACTGGTCTATTGCGACGAAATATCAAGAGCAAGGTTGCGCATCATTACCGTTATTGTGCATAAACCTTCAATCATCAAGAGAACCGTATTTACAAGCAAGAACACTCTGTATTTCTATGCTAGTCGTTATCTGCTAGAGAGAATATCTTGGCTTTGCCACGAAAATAGAGTCGAAAATGATAATGAGGATGGCGCAGTAAAGATAATCTTTTCCAACAGGTCAGGATTATCTTATGAGGATTTCCGTAGCTATTTGCAAACTCTCGCGTACATATCTGACATTAATAACGGTCAAATTTTCTGGGACACAATAAAGCCAGATCGAATCGTTTCCTTGCCGCATGCTCGCAGCATGGGGCTTCAGATCGCAGACGCAGCCGCCAGTTCCGCTTTCAAGGCTGTTGAGCCAAACTCAAATGGATTTAGAGAAGAGCGTTATGCCAGAATGCTTTCTGGCGTCTATTATCGACGGGAAGGGCGATTGGCTAGTTACGGGCTGAAGATATGGCCCGCACCCGCAACCTCTGATGCCGCACAAGCATGTGCGTGGACAACCGAGATTTAGAAAAAGAAATGCTGGCCCCCGGCACAAGGATCCCGCCCTTTCGGGCTGCTACGTAAACGTAACCATGTGTTACCCGGCGCATGCCAGCACTTCTTAGTCTGCTCTTACTGGATTAAGTTCGCAATCCTATTGGTAATGCCACCCTGTCACGGCGCATCTAGCATACCTCAAAATGGGTGTGTCAAGTATATAAGCTGGACGTTTATCCAGCTTATATACTTTGCGCACCCATGCGTACGACCTAACGCCCGATGCCCCGCTTCGGCGCAGGCACAGGCGCGACGACCCGTTCCCGCCAGGTCCTGCGCCGTCGCGCGAACCCGATACTGTTCAGCGCCCTTGCGCGTTCGCCACCGCCCGTGTCCAGCGCAGGATTTCATCCACCGCGGCAAGGGGCGCGTCGCGGTGGCTGGAGTTCGGTTCATAAAATGCAGTCAGCGGATTGGCCGGAAGGCGCTGGTACAGGGGAATGTTTGCCCGGCGCAGCGCCGGGTAATCGTTCTTCGCCACCATCCACAGGACCGGCGTTTGCGGTATCACCACGGTCGCGCTATGGGCGAGATTCATCGCGCCTTCCGGATCGAACCATTCGGCATAGACCGAGGCTCTGGCATGCACGGGAGTTGTGCCGCGGCTGCCTTCGTAGTCGAGCAAATCCAGCTTTTCCTCGCCCCTGCCGGCGGCGACCGCTTCGCGCGCGCGCGCCAGCGATGCCCCCAGCTTGTCGCGGAACACGCTGCTGCCGGTGCTGCCGCCCGGCGCAATCGCGATCACGCCGTCGAGCGCGTGCCTGCCGGCGAAATAGATTGCGAACGCGCCGCCCTGGCTGTGTCCTGCCACGAACAGTTTCTTCGCGCCTTTGTCGCGCAGGCCGGCGAGCGCGGACTCCACCTGCTGCTCCGCCTGCTTCACGCCGACGTCGTAATCGCGCCTGCCGGACCAGGGCATTTCCAGATTGGCCACCAGGTAACCCTTGGCGGAAAGCGCCGCGGCGAGATCGGACACCAGGCGCTCGGGCGAGCCGCCCTTGCCGTGCATGATCACGATGCCGATGGCGGGGGAATCAGCCAAGGCAATGCGCGGCGAAGCGTATCCCGCCGCCGCCAGCGCCAACACCAGCAAGGCTCGAATCAGCCGGGCCATATCGGCTTTTCCTCGGAACATCGAAAATCTACCGGATCGGTGCGCCGCAATTTAGCACAAGGCATACGCGCGGCGATACCAGCGGGCCTTACCTGCCCCCGGCGAGGTCGATGAAGCTGCCGGTCGCATAGGACGCCTCGTCCGAGAACAGCCACAGGATGGCGGCGGCGACTTCCTCCGGATGCCCGCCGCGCTTCATCGGCACGAATTCCTTGACGCGGTCCACGCGGCCCGGCTCGCCGCCGCTCGCATGGATATCGGTGTAGATGAAACCGGGGCGCACCGCGTTCACGCGTATGCCCTCGGTGGCGACTTCGCGCGCGAGCCCAAGGGTGAGGGTGTCCACCGCCCCCTTGGACGCGGCGTAATCGACGTACTCCCCGGCAGAGCCTATGCGCGACGCGGCCGACGATACGTTGACGATGGCGCCGCCGCTGCCGCCATGGCGCGTCGACATGCGCCGCACCGCTTCCCGCGCACAGATGAAGCAGCTGGTCACGTTCGCCGTCAGTATGCGGTTCAGGCGCGCCGCATCCATGTCCTCGACGCGCATCTGCGCCTCCAGAATGCCGGCGTTGTTGACCAGTGCAGTGAGCGTACCGAGTTGCCGGTCGACGGTTTCGAACAGGCGCATCACCGGCGCCTCCTCGGCGACATCGGCTGCGACGGCGATGGCGCGGCCGCCGCCAGCCTCGATTTCCGCGACCACGGCCTCGGCGGCCTGCCGGTTCTTCAGGTAGTTCACGCAGACGGCGTAGCCGCGCGATGCCGCCAGACGCGCCGTCGCGGCGCCGATGCCGCGGCTGGCGCCGGTGATCAGGATGATTTTTTTCATGTCGGCCGCAGCGCTTCCGTATCGATGCAGGATTGGAATTTATCACAGGCGTGCACGCCGGCCACCCGGCGGCACGCGCCTGGCGGTTAGAATGCGGCTTTCACCGAGGCGGATTCCCATGACATTCGGCAGCCATAGCGCGCCTTCAGCCGCGCTGCAAAGCGCAATCGACTTTGCCATCGCGCACGAAGTCGGATGGAGCCGCGACACCGGCGGCGTGTGGGGCGTGCACGCAGCGGACCCGCCGCCGTGGAACCGCCTGTTCGGTCCGATCGCGCCGCGCGGACCGGTTTCGGGCGCGATCCGCCTGCGCGGCAAACTGCTCGCCACTTGGGGCGAACCGGGGCGCGCCGACCTGACATTCAGCGTGGCCAAGACTTACCTCGCGCTGCTCGCGGGCGTGGCCCATGATCGCGGGCTGCTGCCCGACGTGAACGAGCCGGTGCTCGCGCGCCTGCCCGGAATCGGCTTCGACGGCGAGCACAACTGCGGCATCACCTGGGCACACTTGCTGCAGCAGACCAGCGAGTGGGAAGGCGAATGCTTCGGCCTGCCCGATCAGGTCGATCGCTACCGCACGGTGCATTTCCAGCCCAATCCAGCCAGCGGAAAGAAAGGCGATGGGCGGCCGCTGCACGCGCCCGGCGGCTACTGGGAATACAACGACGTGCGCATCAACCAGCTATCGCTGGCGCTGCTGCATTTGTTCCAGCGGCCGCTGCCGCAGGTGTTCGCCGAAGCGATCATGCGTCCGCTCGGTGCGAGCGAGGACTGGCGCTGGGTCGGCTACGACCACGCCTGGATCGAACTCAAGGGCGTGCGGGTGCGGTCGGTACCGGGCGGCAGCCATTGGGGCGGCGGCGTGTCGATCAGCAGCCTGGATCAGGCGCGCATCGGCCAGCTGCTGCTGGACGAGGGCCGGCACGCGGGGCGGCAGCTGATCTCCTCGGAATGGATCGCGGAGATGCGCAGGCCCTGCGCATTGGCGCCCTTCTACGGTTATCTGATCTGGCTCAATGGCGAACGCAGCGTCTTCCCCAGCGTGAACGCGTCCAGCTTTTTCGCCATCGGCGCCGGCGGCTCGATCACCTGGGTCGATCCGGAACGGCAGATGGTGGTGGTGGTGCGCTGGATCGATTCCGACCACGCCGATGCGTTCTTCCGCGCCGTGGGTGAGGCGGTGGACGCCGCAGGCTAAAGCGCCGCAGCAGGATCAGCGCGCTTGCAGCAAGCGCGCGAGTGATGCGCCCGAGATCGAATGCGCCTGGCCAAAGCCGGCGACAAAGCGTGCAGTTTCCGCGCGAATCAGGAACAGCGCGAAGTCGGCGAAGCCGAACATCGGCTCGGCGTCGGGAAATCGGGCCAGATAGACTGCCTTCAATGTCGGGCGTTCGGGTGCATCGGAAGCGATGCGCTGCGCCAGACCCTGCACCGACACTCGTGCAAGCGCCAGCGGCGACGCGTTCCCGTCCTCGGAATCCGCGATCATCAGGCTGACATGCGCATCGGCGAGCATGTCCTTGGTATGCGCCGACAGCTCGCTCACATGCACGATGAAGCCGGCGCCATCGGGCGCCAGCGCATACGGAACCATGGACACGAACGGCGCGCCCGCGCGCAGCGTGCCCAGCGCCCCCGTCCTGCGCTCGCGCAGGAGCCGCGCGAGTTGCGCGCCCAGTTCGGCGTCCATCTCTCGAGCGGCCTGTCGGCTACAGCCCGCGCGAGATCAGTTCGCGCATGACTTCCGAAGTGCCGCCGTAGATGCGCGACACGCGCGCGTCGACGAAGGCGCGCGCGATCGGATATTCCATCATGTAGCCGTAGCCGCCGTGCAGCTGCAGCATGTCGTCCAGCCCGGCGCATAGCGTCTCGGTGGTGTACAGCTTGGCGATCGCAGCCTCTTCCACGGTCAGCTTGCGCCGCAGGTGTTCGGCCAGGTAGTAATCGACCATGATGCGCATCGCCGTCGCCCTGGATTTCAGATCGGACAGCTTGAACTTGGTGTTCTGGAAATCGAACACGGTCTGGCCGAACACCTTGCGCTCCCGCGTATAGCGTATGGTCTCGGCCAGCATCGCCTCCATCTTCGATGCCGCGCCGATGGCGATGATGAAGCGCTCCTGCGCCAGTTCCTGCATCAGGTGGATGAAGCCCTTGTTCAGCTCGCCCAGCAGGTTCGACGCGGGCACGCGCACGTCGTCGAAGAACAGCTCCGCGGTATCGGCCGCGTTCTGGCCGATCTTCTCCAGCTTGCGCCCTTTCTTGAATCCGGGCCGGTCGGCTTCGACCAGGAACAGCGACACGCCCTTGGCGCCCGCGGCCGGGTCGGTCTTCGCGACCACCACCACCAGATCGCAGTTGAGGCCGTTGCTGATGAAGGTCTTGCTGCCGTTGATCACGTACGCATCGCCATCCCTGACTGCGGTGGTGCGGATGGCCTTGAGGTCGGAGCCGGCGCCGGGCTCGCTCATGGCAATGGCGAGGATGCATTCCCCGCTCGCGCACTGGGGCAGCCAGCGGCGCTTTTGTTCTTCCGTACCCAAACGGTAAATATAGGGCGCGATGATGTCCGAATGCAGGTAGAAGCCCGGGCCGCTGATATTGGCCGTTGCCATTTCCTCGATCAGCACCGCGCAATGGCCGAAGTCGCCGCCGCCACCGCCGTATTCCTCGGGCAGCGAGGTGCACAGCAGCCCTTCCTTGCCGGCTTTGCGCCAGGTGTCGCGGTCGACGCAGCCGGCCGCATCCCATTCGGCCTGGCGCGGCAGGCACTCGCGCTCGACGAAGCGGCGCACCGTGGCGCGGAACATTTCATGGTCTTCGCGATAGACGCTGCGTGCGATCATTTGAGCGGCTCCGGTCTCAGACGAAAGTTTCGCCGGCTTTGGCCTTGGCGCGCACGATCGCCGGGCAGGCGTAGCGCTCGCCGTATTTCGCCGCAAGCTCGTCCGCGCGCGCGGCGAATTTCACCACGCCCTCGGAGTTGATGAACTGCAGCGCCCCGCCGGCCCAGGCCGGAAAGCCGATGCCGAAGATCGAGCCGACGTTGGCATCGGCAACGCTTCTGATCACGCCCTCCTCGAAGCAGCGCGCGGCCTCGATCGCCTGGATGTAAAGGATACGGTCCTTCAATTCCTGCATGTCCCAGGCTGCGCCGGGTTTTTCGAACAGGCGCTTGAGTTCGGGCCAGAGGAATTTCTCGCCGCCTGCGGGATATTCGTAGAAACCGCCGCCGCCGGCGCGCCCCGGGCGCTTGAACTCGTCCACCATGCGGTCCACCAGCGCGAACGCGGGATGCTGCTTGTAGGTTTTGCCCTCGGCGGCGAGGTCGGCCATCGCCTGCTTGCGCACCATCTGCGAAAGCTTCATCGACACCTCGTCGGCGATCGCGAGCGGCCCCACCGGCATGCCGGCCTGGCGCGCCGCGTTTTCGATCACCGGCGCCGGGATGCCTTCGAGCAGCATCGCCTGGCCTTCGCTCACCCAGGTGCCGAATACGCGGCTGGTGAAAAATCCGCGCGAGTCGTTGACCACGATGGGCGTCTTGCCGATCTGCTGCACGTAGTCGAAGGCGCGCGCGAGGGTCGCCTCCGATGTCTGCTTGCCGACGATGATTTCCACCAGCTGCATCTTGTCCACCGGCGAGAAGAAATGCAGGCCGATGAAACGCTCCGGTTGCTGCGAGGCCTGCGCGAGGCCGGTGATCGGCAGCGTCGAGGTGTTGGAGGCGAACACGCCCTCGGGCGCGAGCTTCGGCTCCGCTTCCCGGGTGACCTGCGCCTTGAGTTCGCGGTTCTCGAACACCGCCTCGATGATCAGGTCGCAGCCGGCAAGATCCTCGGCGCTTGCCGCCGGCTTGATCAGGTCCAGCGTCTGCTTCGCGCCAGCCTCGTCGATGCGGCCCTGCTTGATGCGCTTTTCCAGCAGTTTGGCGCTGTAGGCCTTGCCCTTCTCCGCCTGCTCCAGCGCCACGTCCTTGAGCACGCAGGGTATGCGGCGCGAGGCGTTGGCCCAGGCGATGCCCGCGCCCATCATGCCGGCGCCGAGGATCCCGACCCTGGCGGCCTTGCTTCGGGGCGCGTCCTTGGGCCGCGAGGCGCCGGACTTGATCGCGTTTAAATTGAAGAAGAACGCCGTGATCATATTGCGCGCGACCTGCCCGGTCATGAGCTGGGCGAGATAGCGCGACTCGTTGCGCATGGCCGAATCGAAATCGGTGAGCGTGCCTTCGACGGCGCAGGCGAGGATCGCTTCGGGCGCCGGGTACAGGCCGCGCGTCTTCTGCGTCAGCACTGCCGGCGCCGCGACCACCAGCGCGCCGTTTCCGGGAGAACGCGCGCCGCCGCCGGGTATCTTCCATTCCTTGCGGTCCCAGGGCTGTTTCGGCGCCGGGTTCGCGGCGATCCAGGCGCGCGCGCGCTCCATCAGCTCGGCGCGGTCCGCGACCAGTTCGTCGACGAGCTTGAGCTGCAGCGCTTCCTCCGGCCGCATCAGCTTGCCTTCGGCGAGGAAGGGCATTGCCGCCTGCAGGCCGAGCAGGCGCGTCATCTTGGTCACGCCGCCGCCGCCCGGCAGCAGGCCCAGGCTCACCTCGGGACAGCCGAGCTGGATCTTCGGATCGGCAACGCAGATGCGCCAGTGCGCGGCGAGGCAGATCTCCCAGCCGCCGCCCAGGGCCGCGCCATTGATCGCCGCCACCACCGGCCGCCCGCACAGCTCGAGCTTGCGAAACGCAGCCTTGATCGCCTCGATGCCGCGGTAGGCTTCGGGCGCGTCTTTTTCGCGCAGGCGCAGCATCGCCTTCAGGTCGGCACCGGCAAAGAAGCTCGCCTTGGCCGAGGCGAGGATCACGCCGCGCAGCTTGTCCTTGTCCGCGTCTATGCGCGCGGCGCAGGCGACGAAATCCTCGTGCCAGGCCTGCGACATGGTGTTCACCGGGCCATCCGGGCTGTCGAAAGTCAGGGTGACGATGCCCTCGGCATCGGTGTCATATTTGATCTGGTTCATGGTTGGGTTCTAGGGTTGAAATTCGATTTTTTGGGCGGGCCAGCGTGGGCTGAGGCAATGTGTTTCTCGAGCGCCACGGTCCCTATGAGCGAGCCAGCGGGAAGGAAGGCCCGAGGACCGGGGTATGAATATAATCCATTGAATACAAACGAATTAATATAAAAATAAAATCTTTGCATAATCGGAAAATATCATTGCAATAAGCGCAAACCAGGATCGCATGATTGCAAGCCAGCGTGATTCCGCTCCGGACGGGCGCCCCCCTTCGAACGCCGTCCGGAGTCCAATTACAGGCGCTCGATGATGGTCGCGATGCCCATGCCGCCGCCTATGCACAGGGTGGCGAGGCCGAAGCGCAACTTGCGCCGCTCCAGCTCATCCAGCAGCGTTCCGAGGATCATGGCGCCGGTGGCGCCGAGCGGATGTCCCATGGCGATGGCGCCGCCGTTGACATTCACCTTTTCGGCCGGGACGCCGAGTTCCTTCATGAACTTCATCGGTACCACGGCGAAGGCTTCGTTGACCTCGAACAGATCGATTTGCTCCACGCTCATGCGCGCGCGCGCCAGCGCCTTGCGCGCCGCCGGGGCCGGCCCGGTCAGCATGATGGTCGGATCCTCGCCTGTGATCGCGGCGGCGACCACGCGGCCGCGCGGCGTAAGGCCGAGCGCTCGGCCCTTCTGTTCGCTGCCGATGAGGATCGCTGCGGCGCCATCGACGATGCCCGAAGAGTTGCCGGCGGTATGGATATGGCGGATGCGCTCGACCTGCGGGTACTTCTGCAGCGCCACCGCGTCGAAACCTATCCTGCCCGGCTGCTCGAACGATGCCTGCAGCGCGGCCAGCGCCTCCATGGTCGTGCCCGGGCGTATGGTCTCGTCCTGCTCCAGCACCGGCAGTCCGATGCGATCGATCACCGGAACGATGGACCGATCGAACCAGCCGGCGGCGCGCGCCGCCGCCGCTTTCTTATGCGAACCCATGGCGAATTCGTCCACCTGCTCGCGCGTGAAGCCTTCCAGGGTCGCGATCAGGTCGGCGCTGATGCCCTGCGGGATGAAATGGGTGGAAAGACTGGTCTCCGGATCCTGCGCCCAGGGGCCGCCGTCCGAGCCTATGGGCACGCGCGACATCGATTCGACGCCGCCCGCCACCACCAGATCCTCCCAGTCGGAGCGGATCTTCTGCGCGGCGACGTTCACCGCCTCCAGGCCCGAGCCGCAGAAGCGATTGAGTTGGAAGCCCGCCGCCTTGTAGTCCCAGCCGGCCGCGAGCGCGGCGGTCTTGCCGATGCAGGCGCCCTGCTCGCCTATGGGCGAAACGCAGCCGATCACCACGTCGTCGACCTGCGAGGTGTCCAGTTCATGCCGCTCGGCAAGGGCGTTGAGCGCGCCCGCAAGCAGGTTGACCGGTTTGATGTCGTATAGGGTGCCGCTGGATTTGCCGCGGCCGCGCGGCGTTCGGATCGCATCGAAAATCATGGCTTCGGCCATGGCAGCCTCCCGGATCGGATTGATGGAGTGCGGGCGCGAGCGAACCGCGCCGCGGAGCGCTCATGATACCGCTGATCAAGCGCCGGCGCGCGCGCCGGCGTGCAGCGTGGCACAATAACTCGAACAACAGGACGACACTTGAACGCCAGGACGACAAGGTGTGACCGATGCCGGAGCCGACTTCCGCATTCCGCGCGCTGATCGAGCGCATGACGCAGGCGATCTGCCGCGGCGACGGCGCCGCCGCCGCCGCCTGTTTCGTTCCCGATGGCGTCTATCACGACGGCTTCTATGGTGAATTTCGCGGGCGCGAGGCAATTCGCGCCATGGTGGAAAATCACTTCCACGCCAATGCGCGCGAATTCGCCTGGAAGCTCAGCGACGCATTGAGCGACGGCAGGCTGGGCTATGCGCGTTATGCCTTTTCCTACACGTCGAACATCGCCGGCAGCGAAGGCAAGCGCGTGTTCTTCGCCGGCATCTCCCAGGTGACGCTGAAGGACGGACTGATCGAGCACTACGGCGAAGTGTTCGACCGCGGCATCGCGCTGGCACAAATGAATTTCGCGCCGGAGCGCATTGCCAAGTCGCTCGCGCGCTGGGCCGAGCAGGAAAAAGCCGCGCAAAAATAAATGCCCACGGGGGCGGCGCAATCTGTATAATCCGCCCCGCATCGTTCAATCCCAGTCTGTCCGCTGCTCTCGCGGTTCTGCTTCAGTTCCCCGAATCAACCAATAACATCTGCCTGGACTGGCATCGCGTAACCAATCGTCGACAGGCCGATACCAGGAGCAATACATGTCTTTTTCCGCACTCGGCCTGCGCGCCGAGCTTTTGCTTGCCGTCGGCGAGCAGGGCTACACCCAACCCACCCCGATCCAGGCACAGGCGATACCCGCCGTGCTCGCCGGCCGTGACCTCATGGGCGGCGCCCAGACCGGCACCGGCAAGACCGCAGGCTTCACCCTGCCCCTGCTGCACCGGCTCGCCGAGCAGCCGATGCAGCACGGCCGCACGCCGATACGCGCGCTGATCCTCGTGCCCACGCGCGAGCTCGCGGCGCAGGTGCAGGCAAGCGTCTTCACTTATGGCAAGCACCTGCCCAAGATCCGCTCGCTGTCGGTCTACGGCGGCGTCGGCTTCCATCCCCAGGTGCAGGCGCTCAAGCGCGGCATCGACATCCTCGTGGCGACGCCGGGACGCCTGCTCGACCATCTGTCGCAGCGCACGGTCGACCTGTCCAAAGTGCAGACGCTCGTACTCGACGAAGCCGACCGCATGCTCGACATGGGTTTCCTGCCCGACATCCGCAAGGTGCTCGCCTACCTGCCCAAGCAGCGGCAGAATCTGCTGTTCTCGGCGACGTTTTCCGACGAAATCAAGCGGCTCGCGGACGGCTTCATGCACGACCCGCTGCTGATCGAAGTTGCGCGCCGCAACGCCGCGGCCGAGTTGATCGAACAGCGCGTCTGCCCGGTCGACCGCGAGCGCAAGAAGGACCTGCTCGCGCACCTGATCACCGAAGGCGACTGGAAACAGGTGCTGGTGTTCACGCGCACCAAGCACGGCGCCAACAACCTCGCGGAAAAGCTGGTCAAGTCCGGCATTCGCGCCGACGCGATCCACGGCAACAAGAGCCAGCCGGCGCGCACGCGCGCGCTCGCCGAATTCAAGGCGGGCAAGATCAAGGTGCTGGTCGCGACCGACATCGCTGCGCGCGGCCTCGACATCGACGAGCTGCCGCATGTGGTCAATTTCGAATTGCCGCATGTGGCCAACGACTACGTGCACCGCATCGGCCGCACCGGCCGCGCGGGATCGAGCGGCGAGGCCATATCGCTGGTTTGCGTGGACGAACTCGGCCTGCTGCGCGACATCGAGCGCCTGATCAAGCGCGAAATCAGGAAAGAGGTCGTGCCCGGATTCGAGATCGATCCGCGCATCAAGGCCGAACCCATCGTGCAGGGCAAGCGCGGGCAGCAGCAACGCCGTCCGTCCAATGCGCCGCACAAAGCCGGCAATCGCCCCGGCAATCGCGGCCAGAACGCGCCGCGCCAGCCCGCGGGCCGCGCCGGCAGCAGGAGCAGCCGCGATTCGGGCAGACGCTCCTTCGCATATTGAGCAAGCCCGCGATGGCAAGAAGAGCCGGCGCGAGCCGGCTTTTTCTTTGGCTCGCCGCGCAGAGACAAGGCCGGATCCCCGCGGCCTGTCGTTGAGCACGCGGCAACAACATCTCGATCCCCGACGCGGGGACAGGTATCATTCGCCCGATTCACCCAGCGCCAGGAGAGCTCCACCATGAAAGCAGTGCTTTGCAAGCAGTACGGCATGCCCGACACACTCGTCATCGAAGAGGTGCCCGCGCTGGTTCCCGCAGCGGGCCAGGTGGTGGTGAGCATGAAAGCGGCAGGCGTGAATTTTCCCGATGCGCTGATCATCCAGGGCAAGTACCAGGCGAAGCCGCCGTTCCCGTTCTCTCCCGGCACCGAGCTTGCGGGCATCGTGAAAGCGGTCGGCGAAGGCGTGAAACAGCCCAAGCCCGGCGATGCGGTGATTGCCTATGCCGGCTGGGGCGGCTACGCCGAGGAGGTCGCAGTCGACGCGCGCGCCTGCATTCCGATGCCGCCGGGCGTGGACTTCAAGGTCGCCGCTTCTTTCATGATGACCTACGGCACGTCCTACCACGCGCTCAAGGACCGGGCGCTGCTCAAAGCCGGCGAGACGCTGCTGGTGCTGGGCGCCGCGGGCGGCGTCGGCAGCGCCGCAGTCGAATTGGGCAAGCTCATGGGCGCGCGCGTGATCGCCGCCGCATCGAGCGCAGACAAGCTCGAGGCGTGCAGACAACTCGGCGCCGACGCCACCATCGATTATTCCAAAGAGGACCTGCGCGAGGCGGTCAAGCGCATCACCGAAGGCAAGGGCGTGGACGTGGTCTACGACCCGGTCGGCGACAAGTACGCCGAGCCGGCGATGCGCGACATGGCCTGGGGCGGGCGCTACCTCGTCATCGGCTTTGCCGGCGGTGAAATTCCGAAGATCCCGCTGAACCTGCCGCTGCTGAAAGGTTTCTCCATCGTCGGCGTGTTCTGGGGCAATTTCACGCGCAAGGAGCCGCAGAAGAACGAAGCCAATGTGCGCGAACTTCTGGGCTGGATCGCCGGCGGCAAGCTCAAGCCGCTGGTGAGCGCCGCCTATCCGCTCGCGCAGGCTGCGCGCGCGCTGAACGACGTGCTCGAGCGCAAGGTCAAGGGCAAGGTCGTACTGGTCACGGACTAGGCGGCTGCGGCTCGCGCACGTAAGCCAGGCGCTGCGGCGCCTGTTCCGAGCGTATGCGCATGAACGGCACGCTGGCGGCACCGGTGTTGAAGTACACGCCCTCCGTCTCCTCCGCTGATTCGATCAATGCGAGCAAGCGCTCCTCGTCCAGCGCGTGGCCGTCGGCATAGCACAAGGCCTCGAGTGCGCGCGGCAGGTCGCGATCGAGCAGCAGTCCGGGGCCGGGCCCGGCCACCAGCAGCAGGTTGCCTGTCTCATCCATATACACCGACTGCAAGGCCCCGGCCGGCACGCCGGCATGCGTTTCGAATACGAGCGGCGCTACGCTCGCGATGCGATAGACGAGCGGGGTGTACTCCAGGTTGACATAGACCCGCTGCGGCCCGTTCTGGAAATACCAGCGCCCCTGCTCGTCATGCGCGTAGTTGCGGCCGATGAATTCGATCAGCTTCGGATTGGCGAGGCGCTCGAAACCGGCTTCGGCTGCACTCTTCATCGACCACTGGCCACGGCGGTCGAGCGCGAGCCAGCCGTACACTGCAGGCACCCTAGGCCACTTGGCCATGGCGCGGATAACGATGTCGTCCATGAATCCGGAGTCCCTGTGCCGGAAGATGCATTGGAGTATAGGCCGAATCGAAAACTCCGGGCCGGAACGGGCGCCAGGCGCAATCCGGGTTCTTGCCGCCCGGCAGACGAACGCCTATAGTACGGCGCTTCAAGCGGAACCAGGACGCCGGACATGGCACGCGAACAATTTGTCTTCAGCCACACATTGCGGGTGCGCTGGGCGGAAGTCGACCGGCAGGGCATCGTTTTCAACGCCAACTATTTTCTCTATTTCGACGTTGCCATCACCGAGTACTGGCGCGCGATCGGCATCGATTACCCGGACGGTTTCGTCAAGGTTTACGGCAGCGACCTGTACGCGGTGAAGGCCACCGCTGAATTCCATGGCTCGGCCGAATTCGACGACATCCTCGACATCTACGGCCGCACCGCACGCCTGGGGCGATCGAGCATGCAGTTCCTGCTCGAGATCTGGCGCGGCGACACCCATCTGATCAGCGGCGAGCTGATCTACGTCAACGCCGATCCGGCGACCAAGAAGTCGGTTCCGCTGCCGGAACCGCTGCGCCAGAAGATCAGCGCGTACGAACGGCTCATACCGCTGACCGGCGTCGCGCCCGTTTCCACGAGCGCATAGCGCGCCCGCGCGCACCGGCGCGCGCACTGCCGCCCTGCGCGCCACGCGCTGCGGCCTATCGGCTAAAATACGCGCTCCTCTGTTTTTCTTCTCCCATGGGAACAATCATGCACGTCCGCGACAAGCTATACATCAACGGCCAGTGGGCCGCCCCCAGGGGCAGCAAGTCCATCGATGTGATAAACGCCTCGACCGAGGAAGTCATGGGCCGCGTTCCCGAAGGCACGCCGGACGATGTCGCCGCCGCGGTGGCGGCGGCGCGCGCCGCGTTCGACGCCTGGGCCGCGACGCCCGCCGCGGAGCGCGCAGCGTTCCTGCAGAAAATCCACGAGGGACTGAAAGCGCGCATGGACGAGATCGGCAATCTGATCGCGGGCGAAGTCGGCATGCCGCTGAAGCTCGCCACCATGATCCAGGCGGGTTCGCCCACGGCCACCTTCGGCATGTACGCGAAAATGCTCGGCGGCTTCGCGTTCGAGGAGAAAGTCGGCAATTCGCTGGTGCTGCGCGAGCCGGTCGGCGTGGTCGCCGCGATCACGCCCTGGAACTACCCGCTGCACCAGATCGCGGCCAAGGTCGCCGCGGCGCTGGCGGCCGGCTGCACCGTCGTGCTCAAGCCCTCGGAGGTTGCGCCGCTGAATGCATTCGTGCTCGCGGAAATCATTCACGCGGCCGGCCTGCCCGCAGGCGTGTTCAACCTGGTGACGGGCTACGGCCCGCTGGTGGGCGAGGCGCTGGCGGCGCATCCCGACGTAGACATGATCTCCTTCACCGGCTCGACGCGCGCCGGCAAGCGCGTGTCCGAACTCGCATCGGCGACGGTGAAACGCGTGGCGCTGGAACTCGGCGGCAAATCCGCCGCAGTGGTGCTCGAGGACGCCGACCTCGCCGCCGCGGTCAAGGGCACGATCAACGCCTGCTTTCTCAATTCCGGCCAGACCTGCTCGGCGCACACGCGCATGCTGGTCCCCGAGAACAAGTACGAGGAGGCGGCGAAAATCGCGGTCGAACTGGCGCGCGGCTTTAGCGTAGGCGATCCCTTCGGCGGCACGGCCAAGCTCGGGCCACTGGTGTCCGAAACCCAGCGCGAGCGCGTGCGCGGCTACATAAAGAAAGGCATCGACAGCGGCGCGGAACTGCTGTGCGGCGGGGCGGATGCGCCCGAAGGGCTGCCCAAGGGCTATTACGTCAAGCCCACCATCTTCGGCCGGGTCAAGCCCGATGCCGCCATCGCCCAGGAGGAGATTTTCGGGCCGGTGCTGTCCATCATCACCTACAGGAACGAGGACGAGGCGGTGAAGATCGCCAACAACTCGCCCTACGGCCTGGGCGGCGGCGTCTGGTCGAAGGATGAAGCGCACGCGCAGAAGGTGGCGCGGCGCATGCGCACCGGCCAGGTGGACATCAACGGCGGTCCGTTCAATCTGCAGGCGCCCTTCGGCGGCTTCAAGCAATCGGGCAACGGGCGCGAGCTCGGCCGTTTCGGCCTGGAGGAATTCCTCGAGTACAAGTCGCTGCAGCTCAAGCCCGAGCCCAAAGCCTGATGGCGCTCAGGTACTACTGGGAAGACTTCACGCCGGGGCGGGTGTTCGAGACTGGCACGCGCACCTTGTCGGAGCAGGACATCACGCGCTTTGCGCGCGAGTACGATCCGCAGAGTTACCACACCGACGCGCAAGCCGCGAAGAGCTCGCCCTACGGCGGGCTCATCGCGAGCGGCTGGCAGACCTGCGGCGTCACCATGCGCCTGATGTGCGACGGCTATCTGCTCGAAACCTCCTGCGTCGGCTCGCCCGGGCTGGAGGAGCTGCGCTGGCTCAAACCGGTGCGCCCCGGCGATGCGCTGCGTTTGAAGACCACCGTGATCGAGTCCACCCCCTCGGGCAAGCACGCCAATCGCGGCACGGTGTTGTTTCTCTGGGAAACCCTCAACCAGAACGGCGAAGTCGTCGTTTCCATGCGCGGACGCCAGATGTTTCTGCGCCGCACGCCCGCATAAAGTCTGTCTTGATATGAGGGGAAACATCCCCTCATACTCCCCTATATCAGTTCGTTGCAAAATCGATTTTGCAACGTCTATTGGATGGATACACTCATGAGCCACAAATATTATTGGGAAGATTTCTACCAGGGCCAGGTGCGCGAATCCGGCGGCTACAGCCTGTCGGAGCAGGAGATCATCGAATTTGCGCGCAAGTACGATCCGCAGCCCTTCCATACCGACAAGGACAAGGCACAGCAGTCCTATTTCGGCGGGCTGATCGCGAGCGGCTGGCAGACCGCGAGCCTGTGCATGCGCATGATCTGCGATGTTTACCTGCTCGAAGCGGCGAGCCTGGGCTCGCCCGGCGTGGACGAAGTGCGCTGGGTCAAGCCGGTGCGCCCGGGCGACACGCTGCATCTGAAGACGACGGTGCTCGAGACGCGCGCCTCCACCAGCCGCCCCGACATGGGCACGGTGCGCTCGCGCTCGGAGGTCTATAACCAGAACGGCGAGCTGGTGATGCACATGTCCGGAGTGGGCATGTTCCGGCGCCGCAGCCCCGGCGCCGGCTGATCCGCATCCGCGCAAGCGGCGCCGGCCTGACGGACGCTAGGCGCGGCGGCGAAACATTTCCTTGCGCGCGGCCGAGGTGATGGCCACGACGGCCGGATGCCGCAGCCGGCGCTCCACCGAAATCGCGTAGAACACCTCGCTTACCGCCTCGGTGTGCCCGACCGCGACCACGCCGAACTGGCTGCGCACCTCTTCGGCGATTGCCGCAGGCGCGGCGAAGAACCCCGCCCCCGCGCGGCCGAATGCTTTGAGCAGGGCGCCGTCATCGAATTCGCCGACGATGCGCGGACGGATCTGCTGCTCGTCCAGCCAGCGCATCAGCTTCGGCCGGACGGCAGCCTGTTCTCCCGGCAGCAGCAGGGGCGCGCCGTCGAGCAGGCGCGGGAATACGCCCTTGTGCTTGCGCGCGAGTTTCGGCGTGGCGAAAAAAGTCAGGCCGCATTCGCCAAGCAGGTGGTTGTAGCCCTTGACGTTGACCGTTGCCGGCATGGGGCCGTCGGCGATCACGATGTCCAGGCGGTGCACGGCGAGGTCGGCGAGCAGGTCGGCGAGCTTTCCCTCGAGGCAGACGATGCGCACCGGCTCGGGCAGGTGCACTGCCGGCTCCAGCAGCCGGTAGGCCACCGCTTTCGCCACGGCGTCGGCCACGCCTACGCTGAATTGCTGCGGACGGCCCTGCGCCGGGCTGCGCAGCGCGCCCTCGAGCTCGTCGCCCAGCGTGAATATCTCGTCTGCGTAGCTCAGGGCGAGTCGGCCCGCATCGGTGAGTTCCATGCGGCGCCCGACGCGCGCGAACAGCTTGTAGCCGATCAGCGCCTCGAACTGGCTGATCTGGCCGCTGATCGTCTGCGGCGTCAAGTGCAGGCGCTCGCTGGCGCGTGCGATGCCGCCCGCCTTGGCGACTACCCAGAAATAGCGCAGGTGCTTGAAATTGAGCGTGGCCATCGCCGCGTTCCGTTACGAGTGCTGCGAATGTAGCGCGAATTGCAGGCGCACGCTTCAGGCGCCGCGGCCGGGCTTGCGCCAGAGGCTGGCGAGCCAGGGCTGCTGCTCCGGCGGCAGCCCGCTCGGGCGGTAGTAGTGCCCAAGCTCGGCAAAACCCGCGCCTGCGAGCAGGGTGCGCCAAGCCTCCAGATCGTGGTAAGCGCCGAAGCGGCCGCCATTCCAGCCCTCCTCGTTGCGGCCGCGCGGATTCGAACTGAACAGCACGCCGCCCGGCTTCAATGTGGCATAGAGCTGCGCCAGCACGCGCGGCAGTTCCTGGACGGGAACGTGAAACAGCGAGGCGTTGGCGAATACGCCGTCGAAATGCTCGCCGGGCAGATCGAGCCGGAGGAAGTCCTGCTGCCACACCTCGCAGCCGCTGTAGGCGCGCGCCATCTGCGCGAAGCGCGCGGCGCCGTCCAGGCCCACCGCATCATGGCCGAGTTCGGAAAACGTCTTCAGATCGCGCCCCGGTCCGCAGCCGAAATCGAGGATGCGGTAGGGGCCTTCGCCTTCCAGCTGCTGCAGCAGCGCGGCGATGTTCTGGCTGACGTCGTGATCGCGCGTGCCCTCGAAAAATTCCCCGGCGCGCCGCTCGTAGTGCTCCAGCGTGAGCGTGCTGATGCGCTGCAGGTCCTGCGCCGAAAGTTTCACCACTGCTTCCCGCCGTAGCCGGCCACGCCCATCAGCAAGCGGGCGCAGCCATAGGCGCTCCAGATCAACATGCGCTGCCACAGCGGCTGGCGATGCCACATGCGCTTTGCGATGGCCTTTGCCCCGCTTCTCACGTGGTCGAGCAGGCTGCGGCGCAGGTCCTGCGCAAAATGCAGGTCGTCGACGATGATGTTGGCTTCGCGCGCGAGCATCAGGCTGAACGGATCGATATTGGACGAGCCGACCGTGGCCCAGCGCCGGTCGATTACGGCGACTTTCGCGTGCAGAAAACTCTTGTGATATTCGTAGATTTCCACCCCGGCGTCGAGCAGCGATCCGTACAGCGCGCGCGAGGCGTAGTGCAGCAGCGCGTACTCCACGCGCCCCTGCAGCAGCAGCACCACGCGCACGCCGCGTGCGGCCGCCGCGCGCAGCGACAGGCGGAAGCGCGCGCCGGGAAAGAAGTAGGCATTGGCGATGATGATTTCCTTGTGCGCGCCGCGGATCGCTTCCAGATAGGCGTCCTCGATGTCGGAACGATGGCGAAAATTGTCGCGCACCACCAGCACCGCATGCTGGGTGCCGCGTTCGGCGGTATCGACCGGTTGATGCCGCTGGGCGCCGCGCTTCAGGCTCGCCCAGGCAACGCGGCGCCAGAGGCGCTCGGCCTGCTCCACCACGCTCGCCACCAAGGGCCCCTCGACGCGCACCGCATAGTCGTAGCGCGGCGGCGTATGGCGCGGCGTGTGCATGTCGTCGATGATGTTGATGCCGCCGACAAAGGCCACGCGCGCATCCACCACCACCAGCTTGCGGTGCAGGCGGCGCAGGCGGTTGCGGCGCAGCGTCAGGGGCGAAGTCTTGGGCCCGAAAATCAGCACGTCGATCCTGGCTGCGGCGAGCAGCTGCCGCGTCTGCTCGAACATGCCCTTGGAGCCGAAGCCGTCGACGAGCACGTGCACGCGCACGCCGCGCGCCGCCGCGCGCGCCAGCGCCGCGGCAATGCGCCTGCCGGTGTCGTCGTCGGCAAAGATGTAGGTCTCGAGGTAGATCTCCGACTGCGCGGCGTCGATCGCGTGCTGCAGCGCCGGAAAATACGCCCTGCCGCTGGTGAGCAGCTGCAGCGCATTGCCGCCGACGAACTGCAGCGTCATCCGAGTTCCAGCTCCACGCTCAGCGCGGCATGGTCGGAGATGCGCGACCAGGGCAGGCCGTGGTGCACTTCGGCGTGGCGCACGGCGAAACCGCGCGCGTAGATGCGGTCCAGGCGCAGCAGCGGAAACGCGCTCGGATAGGTGCGCGGCGGCCGCCCGCGCTGGTCGCGGAACACCTCCTTCAAGCCGAGTTCCGCCACCAGCGAGCGCCCGGCGGAGTTGCGCCAGTCGTTGAAATCACCGGCGACGATCAGCGGTGCCTGCGCCGGCACCAGGCGCTGCACGCGTTCGGTCAGCGCGGACAGCTGGCGCCTGCGCCCGCGCTCATTCAGGCCGAAGTGCACGCACAGGCAGTGCAGGGGCTGTCCGCCGAAATCGACCTCGCAATGCAGCAGGCCGCGCTGCTCGAAGCGGTGCGCCGATACGTCCTGGTTCTCGGCGCTGACAATCGGGAAGCGGCTGAGTATCGCGTTTCCGTGATGGCCGTGGTCGTACACCGCGTTGCGCCCGTAGGCGTAGTCCTGCCACATTTCGTGCGCGAGGAAGGCGTACTGCGGCTCGGCCGGCCAGTTCGCCACGCGTGCGGCGTGGTGCTCGTGCTCGCCCTGCACTTCCTGCAGGAACACCAGGTCCACGCCGAGCAGGCGCAGGTGATGGCGCAGCTCGTGCACCATCATGCGCCGGTTGAAATGCGAGAAGCCCTTGTGGATGTTGTAGGTCGCGAGGCGCAGCTTCATACCGGTGAGGCCCCGCGGAGATTGCTTGCCGCCGGATTTTCCAACCTAGGGCTTGAGACCCTGAAACAGCTTTTCGCGCCCGACCTTGATCAGGAATTTCCCTTCGTACATGAAGATGTCCGCCGTGGCGAAGGTGTCGCCGAAGGCCTCCGGGATGAACGAACCGGTGCCGATCACGTCCACCGGCGCGCGCGCATGGCCGAACATCTTGCATTTGAACGGCGTGAAACCGCTGGAGGCGACGATGCGCGCCGCGTTGAAGCCGGCGGCGTCCAGCGTCTCGCGCATCTTGATCACGCTCGCCACCGACACGCCGGTGCCGAACAGCACCTTGCGCACCCGGTCCTTGACGATGTTGAGCGTGTCCGAGTCGTAGGCTTCCTCGCCCATCACCGCGCGCACCGCCTCGAACTCGTTCAGCACGTGCAGCCAGTCGGCCACCAGTTCGACCGACTGCTCGTAATCGAGGCCCTCGGCGTAGCGCTCGCCGTGCGTGTCGATGCGGAATGCCAGCGTGCGCGCGCTGGTCGGATCGGACGGCAGCAGGTCGTTGTACCACCAGCGGCAGACCTCGAGCGCATCGCTGAATTCGCGCGCGTAGTAGTCGACCAGCACGGTGAGATTGTCCTGCGGGTGGGTTTCGGCATACATCTGCGCCGCCCTCAGGGTGGAACCGGCATAGCCGACGATCGCATGCGGCATGGTGCCGAGGCCGCGCTCGAGGCCGTAAAAATGCGCGGTCAGGTCCTGCGAGCCGCCGACGAAACCGGTCGCGCCGGAGAGCTTGGCGATGCGGCTGCCGACCGAGGCGCCGTAGGCGGCGAGCTTGGACAGGTCGTCGCCGCAGGCGTGGCGCGCGTGCATGTCGATGAACGCGACCTTGGGCAGGTCGGCCGCCATCTTGAAGGCGTTGTAGGCCGACACGCAGGCGGTGCCGACGCGGCGCAGCACCAGGGTTTCGAGCTCCGATAGCGCCGCGAACGAACCGGTGTAGGTGAAGATCGGCTTCTGGTCGGGCACGAAGGCGCCCTCCTCGTACAGGCGCGTGATCTTGAGCGGCACCGCGTCCTGCGGGTAATAGTCGCGCAGGATTTCGAGCGCCGGGTTCACCGCGCAGATGGTGCCGCGGCGCATGAATACCCCGTAGCTCACCACCTTGTCGCCGAACTTCTCCACGATCTGGCGCGTCTTGGTGAAATACTTGTCGGTGCGCGAAAGTACGTAATCGGCGCGCTCGCGCCGTTCCGTTTCGAGCTTGAGATCCAGCGGTTTATTCATCGCAGCCTTCCAATTTGGAGCAAGCGTGACAAAGTTCATTTTGCCACGGCCGCCGAGCACCTATTATAGGACGGCGCGGCGCCTGCGCCGCAAGCTGCCGGCCGGCACGGGAGCGCGGCGGCCTGGGGGGAATCTTGACCCACGTCAAACGCAGCCGGCGCACTTTCACCTAGCATGAATCGATCCGCGAATGCGGCTGCAACGGGAGTTCGGCGTGATTACAGACAGAATCGACGCAGTGACCAGGATACCGCCGGAATACCTGAAGGCGGCGCCGCCGGCCCCGAAAAGCGTGAAAATCGAGATTTCGCCGCGCTGCAACTACCGCTGCGGCTTTTGCGCGCTGCGCCAGCGCGAAGTCCAGCCCAAGTGGGACATGGATTTCGGCCTGTTCAAGCGCATTACGCGCGAAATGAGCGAAGCCGGGGTGAAGGAGATCGGCGTGTTCTACCTGGGCGAATCCTTCATGGGCCCGCGCCTGCTGGTCGACTGCATCGCCTACCTCAAGTCCGAACTGGCGATGCCCTATGTGTTTCTCACCTCGAACGCCTCGATGGCGTTTCCGGAGGCGATCGAGGCGTGCATGAAGGCGGGGCTGGACTCGCTCAAATGGTCGGTTAATGCAGCCGACGAGGAGCAGTTCGAGAAGATCATGGGTGTGTCGGGCCGGCTGTTCCACCGCGCGCTGGACAATATTCGCGCCGGCTGGGAACTGCGCCGCGAGCACGGCTACAAGACCGGCCTCTATGCCTCTTCCATCCGCTACGACGGCGAACAGCAGGCGAAGATGGAGGCGCTGCTGTCCGAGCGCGTGATCCCCTACGTCGACGTTCACTACTGGCTGCCGCTGTATTCCATGGGCGCCTTCGCGACCGAGCGTGAGGCGCAGCTCGGCTACCGGCCCACCGCGGGCAACCAGGGCCGCATTGGCGCCCTGCGCGAGCCCCTGCCCTGCTGGTCGGCCTTCACCGAGGGCCACGTGACCGCCGAGGGCAAGCTCTCCGCCTGCTGCTTCGACGCCACCGCCAACTGGACCATGGGCGACCTGAACAAGCAGTCTTTCATGGAAGCCTGGAACGCGCCCGAATTCGTGAAGCTGCGTGCTGCGCACCTGAAAAAGGACGTCACCGGAACGGTCTGCGAGAGCTGCGTCGCTTATTCTTAGGGTCGCGGCGGGCGCACGATTGCAGCAGAACTTCAATCGATCAGTTTGCCGCTCGCGTCGTAAAACGGAAAGCGTCCGCCGTAGTCGCCGATAAAGCTGATGTGGCTGACCAGGTCCATGCCCTCGCGCCAATAGTGCAGTTCGCACGTCGGTGGCTCGAGCACGAAATCGTGCGAGGCGCCAGCGTTCAGATCCAGAACGCAGGAGTGCGACGGGCTCGGCGCGATGCTCGCGGTGACGCCGTGCCAGGCAAGGTGAATGGGACGGTGGACATGTCCGCAGAGAATGCGGGTGACTTGCCGGTGGCGCTCGAGCAGGGCGCCAAACGCATCACCGTTGCGACAATTCTGACTATCCATATTGGCCAGCCCGGTCAGGAACGGCGGGTGGTGCATGAACAGCACCGTCGGTCGCCCCGGCTCGCGCCCTAGCTCGGTCTCGAGCCAGGCGAGGCGCCGCTCACACAGCTCGCCCCCCGGCTCGCCCGGAACTACGGTGTCCAGGCCGATCAGGCGCAGCGGAAATTCCTCCACAACGTATTGCAGGAACTCGCCGTCCCGCGACAGGTAAGCGTGATCGGAGAACGCCCGGCGCATGGCGCCGCGCTCGTCGTGGTTCCCCGGGATCACGTAGAGCGGCATGCGCAGCGGCGCCAGCAGTTCGCGCAACAGCGCATATTCCTCCGGCCGGCCGAGGTCGACCAGGTCACCCGTCAACAGGACGATGTCGGGCCGCGGGTCCAGGGCGTTGAGGTGCGCGACGCATTTCGCCAGCTTGTCCGCGGAATCGACCTTGCGATAGGCGAGCCGGCCTGCGGCCTTTATGTGGGTGTCGGTGATCTGGGCGATCAGCATTTCAGTCGCGCAGCCGCAGCAGCGCCGCGCCTTCGACGCGCAGCCCGATCGCCTCTCCGACGCGGAACTCGCGATGCTCGGTGGTCTCTACCACCACGATCCCGTCGGCGACGCCGCTCACGTGCAGCCGCGTGCGGTCGCCGAGGAAGAACTGCTGCTCCACCACGCCGCGCAGCGCCGCCTCGGCCTCGGGCACGATGCGCGCGTCGTTCGGACGGAACAGCGCCTGCGTCGCGCCCGAGCCCTCCTGTCCCCACTGGATCCGGCCGCCCGGCAGCTCGAGCGCGCCGTCGCGCAGCGTGCCACTGACCCGATTCATGGTGCCGATGAAGTCGGCGACGAAGGAATGTGCCGGCTTGTAGTAGATTTCGCGCGGGCTGCCGGTCTGGACGATCACCCCTTTGTTCATCACCGCCACGCGGTCGCCAATTGCCATCGCTTCGCCCTGGTCGTGGGTGACGTAGGCCGCGGTGATGCCGAGGGAATGCAGCAGCACGTCGATCTCCACCCGCAGCCGCTCGCGCAGTAGCGCATCGAGCGCGGTGAGCGGCTCGTCGAGCAGCAGCACTCGCGGCCGCACCGCGATCGCGCGGGCGAGCGCGACGCGCTGCCGCTGCCCGCCGGAGAGCTGCGTGATGCGGCGTTCGCGCAGCTCTGCTATCTGCATCATCTGCAGCATCTCGTCTACACGCTTGGCGCGCTTCTCCGGCGCAACGCCGTGGACCTTGAGCCCGTAGGCGATGTTGTCCTCGACATTCATGTTGGGAAACAGCGCATAGGACTGGAACACCATGCCGACGTTGCGCTGCTCGATCGGCATTTCGGTGACGTCCTCGTCGTCGAAATATACGCTGCCCCCGCTATCCGGGGATTCCAGCCCCGCGATCACCCGCAGCAGTGTCGTCTTGCCGCAGCCGGACGGACCGAGAAACACCATCGTTTCGCCTCCCGCCACTTCGAGCGAGCAGCGCTCGAGCGCGCGCGTGCCGTTGGCGAAGGTCTTAGCGCAATTCACCAGCCGAATCGATGTCCTGGTATCCCCGTTCACGCGGCTTTCCTCGTCTTGGTCCGCTGCATCCCATAGCGCTGCAGCGCGATCAGCAGCGGCGTGATCATGACGAAGAACACCAGCGTGTAGGCGCTCCCTATCTCGAGGCGCATCGAGGCGTAGCTGTCGGCGAGTCCGACCGGCAAGGTCATGGTTTCCGGCGTATGCAGCATCCAGGTGAGATTGAATTCTCCGATCGACAGCGTCACCACGGTAAGCGCGCCGGCAATGATACCCGAGCGCGCATTGGGAATGACGATGCCGAAGAAGCGCCGCCAGAAGCCCGCGCCCAGGCTCGCCGCACTTTCCTCGAGCACGAGAAAATCGAACGACGACAGCACCGCGAGCACCGAACGCACCATGAACGGCAGCGTATAGAGCACGTGGCCGACGAGAATGAACAGCCAGCTGGTGCGAAAGTCGCGAAATCCGCCGTAGGTGATGATCAGCGCCAGCGCGATTGCCAGGCCCGGGATCGCCACCGGCAGCACCAGAAACTCCTCGATCAGCCGCGTCACCAGACCGGGCCGCTTCGCCAGCACGTAGGCGGTGGGCACGCCGACGAATGATGTGACCGCAAGCGTCGCCAGCGCGATGTACATGCTGCGCAGGATGGTCGGTGCGTACAGATCCCACACCACGCCGATCCAGCGCAGCGTCAGGCCACTTTTCACGCCGATGAAGAAGTTTTCCGTCAGCCCCGCAATGATGGACATGAACACCGGCACGATCAGGAACGCGCACACCAGCAGCGTGAATGCTAGCTGCGCGTAGAAGTAACCGCTGCGCCGCATCGCCGCCCTATCCCGCCGCCGCCGCCGCCGTACCGGCAAACGCCCGGCACGCCGCCAACGTGAGCCAGGTGATCGCCCCGAGCACCATGGAGAGCGCCGCCGCCAGGGAAATATTGGCAAGCAAGGTGAATTCGGTATAGATCACGATCGGCAACACTTTGATGTCGGTGGCCAAAGTGAATGCGGTGCCGAACGCACCCATGGACGTGGCGAAGCATACCGCGCCCGAAGCGATCAGGGCGGGCTGCAGCGCCGGCAGAATCACATCGAGCACCACCCGGCCGGGGTTGGCACCGAGGGACTTCGCCGCCTCCTCCAGCGCCGGGTCCAGTTTTTCGGCCGCGGCCATGATGGTGAGGATTACCCGCGGAATGGAGAAATAGATGTAGCCCGTGAACAGTCCCGCGATGGAGTAGGCGAACACCAGGCGGCCCGCACCGAAGAGCGCGGTGACGTCGCCGGTGAGCCCGGTGCGCCCGGCGAGCATGATTACCATGAAGCCGACCACGACTCCCGGGAACGCCAGCGGGAGCGTCAGCATCGAGATGAGCGCCTCACGTCCGAGAAAGTGGTTGCGCTCGAGAAATACGCCGGTGAACCCCGCGATCACCAGCGTCATCGCGGTGACCGTGATCGACAACACAATGGTGGAACCGAGCGCCGCAAAGTATTGCGGATTGGTGATCACGGCGGCGTAGGCGGACAAGCCGAGATTGCCGGTGGCGCCGACCAGCGCCAATCGCGCCAGCGGCAGCAAAAAGAAAGCGGCGCCGACGATGATCGCCGGCGCCACCATCAACAACAGAATGCGGTTCTCGCGGCCTCGCATGGACAGGTGCTGCGTGCCGCTAGCGGACCTCTTTCTGGTACAGGTCGCGGAACGCGTTCTGTCCTGCTTCCATCTTGGCGTAGTCGATCACCCTGGCGCGCTTGTAATCCTCCGCAGGCGGGAACCGCGCCGCAATCTCCGGCGTCATGGCGCCGGGCCGGATCGGGCGCAGATACGCGTTCGCCCAGATCGCCTGCCCCTTGTCCGACATCAGGTAGTCGAGCACCTTCTTCGCGTTCTCCGGGTGCGGGCCATTCTTCACCAAGCTCATTACGTAAGGCAGCACGATGGTGCCTTCCTGCGGAATCACGAACACGCAATTGCACTTGTCCTTGTACTTGGCGCGCAGGGTGTTGAAATCATAATCGAACATGATCGGGATTTCCCCCGAAAGCACGCGCGCGTACGAGGTCTGCAGCGGCACGATCGGACGGTTCTTCTTCAGCGCCTTGAAGTACTCTATGCCCGGCCGCCAGTCACTGGTACTGCCGCCGAGCGCCAGGTTGGCGGCCGTCGCGGCGGCGTAGCCCACTGCGGCGCTGGTCGGATCCAGATAGCCAACCAAGCCGGCGTATTCCGGCTTGAGCAGATCCTTCCAGGATTTGGGCACCGGCACACCGCGCAGCGCGTCGACGTTGACGAAGAATCCTATGGTGCCGTAGTGGATGGTGAACCAGCTGCCGTCAGGCGCTTTCAGTCCGGCCGGAATCTCGCTGAAGTACTTCGGCGTGTATGGCGCAACTACTCCGGTCTCCACGGCTTTGATGCCGAAGGTCACACCGTAGTAAGCGATGTCTGCCACCGGGTTCGCCTTGTCGGCAATCAGGGTCGACAGGGTCTGACCGGAATTCTTGTTGTCGTGCGGAACGTCCAGACCGAGATCGGCCTTGATCGACTTGAGCATCGTGCCCCAGTCCGCCCATTCAGGCGGGCAGTTGTAGCAGATCACATCTGCGGCCGCGGCGGGCCCGGCGATGGTCACGGCAGCAGCGAATCCGGCAAGCAAGGCTCTGAGTTTCATGGTTCCCTCCCCGATTGGATGTGGATGGTAGCGCGAGAAATCCTATACTGGAAACGTTACTGCTGCTTGACAATAGTCATGCCGGTCCGCAGCGCTGAATGACCGCGGGCACTGTCTGCGATCAACGTCGCTTTTGCGGCAACAGCAGGATGGCATCGCGATTGGTCCACGAAGGCGTGCACGCGGCGGCCTCCATCCACGGCAACCACTGGTAGCGCAGGTGCTCGCTTGGTTCCATCCGCACCGGCACGATCGCAGGCAGTTCCAGGCCGAATATGTGCTCCAGATTGTGGGTCACCCCGGGGGCGTAGCGGCTGCGATGCTTCTTGAAAATCTCGAAGTTGTTTTCGATGTGCCAGTCCTCCAGGCGGTACAGCGACACATCGATGCCCGTTTCCTCGCGCACTTCGCGCGCGGCGGTCTCGATGAGCGGCTCGTCCTCGTGATCGATGCTGCCGGTGACCGACTGCCAGAAACCGGGCCAACCGGCACGCTCCATCATCAGCACCTGCAGGTCCGTAGTGTAGATTATCACCAGAACGGAACGCGGAATCTTGTGGCCGGATGACACGCCGGGAGGATGGTTCGATCAGGCGACGGGCAGCGGCGGCAGTCCCGCGTCCCAGCCTTCCGGCCCGCTGACGATGGCCCAGAAGGGCTTGCCCTGACCCTGCCAGTATTCGGCAACCCCGTCGAGGACTTCCACCGCGGTCACGAACTCCTGCTTGTGGCCGGCGCCGAAATGCTTGCCGTGCTCCAGCAGCAGCACGTAGCCCGGCGCCGGATGCCAGGAAAGATCGCCCAGGCAGTCCTCGAAGGCATCCCAGTTGCCGCCGAACCAATCCGGAAAAGTCATCGCCTTGGCCACCAGTCCGGTGAATCCCTTTTGGTCGTGCACATGGCCGATGTCGATGCGCCACAGCGCCAGGCCTGCCGCCTGTGCCGCATCGGCGATCAGCCGCGTATCCGGTCCGGTCAGATAGACGCCGGCCTTGTCCTTGTCCCGCAGCAGCTGTTCCAGGGATTTACTCATGAATGCGCCTGAATGAATTGTAGTGATTGTCGCTGTAATAGTATTCGCCGGAAGTGCGCACGTCGCCTGTGGCACCGGCACCGGCGACAATGCGGCGCGCGCCGCGGTCGCGCGCGCCCGGCGTGTCCACCGTGTATTCGCGGTAATAGCCGCGCTCGCGCTGCGGCAGGCGCCGCTCCCGGTTGCCGAAAATGCTGCCGTCCTTCGCATACGCAAACGGCCCGCCGCTCTTGATCCGCGCCAATACCGTGCGCGCCTGTGCGGGCAGCGCAGCCGCGGAAATTTCGCCGACAGTCGCAGCTGGCCCGCTGCGTGCCGCAGCGACTGCGGACAGCAGGCACAAGCCCAGGCATGCCGCGGCGAGCGCGTTGCGCAACATTGCATTCCCGCCCATGGCGCGCATGTGCCGAGTGCGAACGGAGCCTAAGCCGGCTCCTGGCGCCGCAGCCGGATATGCAGTTCGCGCAGCTGCTTCTCGTCCACCGGGCTCGGCGCCTGGGTCAGCAGGCACTGCGCGCGCTGCGTCTTGGGGAAGGCGATGACATCGCGGATCGATTCGGTCCCCGCCATCATCGCAACGATGCGGTCCAGGCCGAACGCGATGCCGCCGTGGGGCGGCGCGCCATACTGCAGCGCATCGAGCAGATAGCCGAATTTCAGCTTCGCTTCCTCGGCGTCGATCGCGAGCGCGCGAAACACCTTGGACTGCACTTCCTCGCGATGGATACGCACCGATCCGCCGCCGATCTCCGAGCCGTTGAGCACCATGTCGTAGGCCTTGGCGATGGCCTTGGACGGGTCGGTGGCGAGGTAGTCCTCGTGGCCGTCCTTGGGCGCGGTAAAGGGATGATGCATGGCGACCCAGCGCTTGGCCTCGGCGTCGTATTCGAACATCGGAAAATCGACCACCCACAGCGGCTTCCAGCCGGCGACGGCATAGCCTTTTTCGTGGCCGATCTTGACGCGCAGCGCGCCCAGCGCATCGTTCACGATCTTGGCCTTGTCGGCGGCGAAGAACACCAGATCGCCGTCCTTCGCGCCGGAGCGCTCGACGATGGCGGCAAGGGCAGCATCCGAAAGATTCTTCACGATCGGCGACTGCAGGCCCTCGCGCCCCTTGGCCACTTCGTTGACCTTGACATAGGCGAGCCCGCGCGCGCCGTAGATGCCGACGAACTGGGTATAGGCATCGATCTCGCCGCGTGTGAGCGCGCCGCCGCCGGGGATGCGCAGGCCGGCGACACGCCCGCCGGGCGCATTGGCCGGGCCGGAGAACACTTTGAACTCGACGCTTTTCATGACATCGGTGAGCTCGGTGAATTCGAGCGCCACGCGCAGGTCGGGCTTGTCCGAGCCGTAGCGCAGCATCGCCTCGGCATATGTCATGACCGGCAGGGGATCGGGCAGGTCCACGCCCAGCGACGACTTGAACACGCTGCGCATCAGGCCTTCCATGACGGCGCGGATTTCCTCTTCCGCAAGGAAGGAGGTTTCGATGTCGACTTGGGTGAACTCGGGCTGGCGGTCGGCGCGCAGGTCCTCGTCGCGGAAGCACTTGGTGATCTGGTAGTAGCGATCGAAACCCGCGATCATGAGCATCTGCTTGAACAGCTGCGGCGACTGCGGCAGCGCGAAGAACATGCCCTCGTGCACGCGCGAGGGCACGAGGTAGTCGCGCGCGCCCTCGGGTGTGGACTTGGCCAGCATCGGCGTCTCGATGTCGATGAACCCGGCTTCGTCCAGATAGCGTCGCACCGCCATCGCCACCTTGTAGCGCAGGCGCAGGTTGGCCTGCATCTGCGGCCGGCGCAGATCGATCACGCGGTGCGTAAGGCGCGTGGTTTCCGACAAGTTGTCTTCGTCGAGCTGGAACGGCGGCGTCACCGCCGGGTTGAGAATCTCGAGTTCCTGGCACAGCACTTCGATCTCGCCGCTCTTCAGCTTGGGGTTGACCAGCGCCGGCTCGCGCCGGATCACCTTGCCGGTCACCCTGAGCACGAACTCGTTGCGGATCTTTTCCGCCACCGCGAACACCTGCGGGCGCGTTGGATTGCACACGATCTGCACCAGGCCTTCGCGGTCGCGCAGATCGATGAAAATCACGCCGCCATGGTCGCGCCGCGTGTTGACCCAGCCGCACAGGGTGACGGTCTGGTCGAGTTGGGCGGCGCTTACCAGGCCGCAGTAATGGGTTCGCATGATGTTATCGGCTGTCTGTCAGGAATGGGCAATGAGTGATGGCTAAAAGGTCGGCAAAGTCGGGAGGATGAGCCGGGCGGCGGCGCCCATTGCCGTTCCACCCATTATGTGGGCGTCGGCGTGGTTTTGGGCAGGCTTTCCCGTTTGCGCCTTCCGTTCCCGTTCGGCGTGGCCACGCCCATGGAGATCACGTATTTCAGCGCCGTATCGACGCTCATGTCGAGTTCGATCACGTCTTTGCGCGCCATCATCACGAAGTAGCCGCCGGTGGGATTGGGGGTGGTGGGAACATAGACGCTGACGAAATCGCCCTGCAGATGGCGGCTGACGTCGCCGCCGGGCGCGCCGGTGAGAAAGGCGATGGTCCACATGCCCTCGCGCGGCCACTGCACCAGCAGCGCCTTGCGGAACGCCTCGCCGCTGGAGGAGAACAGGGTGTCGCTCACCTGCTTCACGCTGGAATAGATCGAGCTCACCACCGGAATGCGATGCAGGATCTCGTGCCACAGGTGCACCAGGCGCTGGCCGACGAAATTCGCCGTAATCACCCCGGTGAACAGCACGATCAGCAACGTCAGCAGCACCCCCATGCCAGGGACGTGAACGCCGAGCCAGCCTTCGGTGCGCAGCGCGTGCGGGAGCAGCAACAGCGTCTGGTCGAGCGTGTCGACCACCAGCTTCAGCACCCAGATGGTGATGACCAGCGGGATCCAGATCAGCAGGCCGGTGATGAGGTATTTCTTCATTCAGTCTTGGCTGCGCCTGCGCTGGCCGCCGGCGCCGCGGTCGCGGCGGCAGGTTTGGCTTCGGTCTTCGCTTCGCCCGTACCCGGCGCTTTGCTGTCCGTCGCGCTCGCCCCGTTGGACTTTGCCGCCGGTTTGGCGCCGCTGTGCTTGAAATCGGTGGCGTACCAGCCGCCGCCTTTGAGCTGGAAGCCCGCTGCAGTGAGCATCTTGCCAAAAGTCTCTTTGCTGCACTCGGGACAGACCGTCAGCAAAGGGTCGCTCACTTTTTGCAGGTACTCTTTCTGGAACCCGCAAGACGAGCAACGATATTCGTAGATAGGCACAATGCCTCCGACAAACGAAAAAGGGAGCAATTATAGCGGAAAAGCAGGGCTTCCCGATGGCCTATCTATGGGCAAACCCTGCCTTTTCAAGGATCTATGCCGGCCCCGCGGTGAGCAGCACCGGCTATTGCGCTAGAACGGGATGTCGTCGTCCATGTCCTGGAACTGGCCTGCGGGCTTCTTCGCCGGACGGGACTCCCCCGTTGCGGGTGCATCGCGCATTTCGCGCGCCTCGCCCCCGCCCATCCCGCTCCTCGAGCCCAGCATCTGCATCGCGTCGGCGATGATCTCGGTCGTATAGCGGTCCTGGCCTTCCTTGTCCTGCCATTTGCGCGTGCGCAGCTTGCCTTCGATATAGACCTGGCTGCCCTTCTTCAGGTATTCGCCGCAGATTTCAGCCAGCCTGCCGAAGGTGGAGATGCGATGCCACTCAGTCGCCTCTTTCTTGTCCCCGGTGGCCTTGTCCTTCCAGGTGTCGGTAGTCGCAACCGAGAAGTTGCACACCGCCTTGCCGTCCGGCAGGAAACGGGTCTCGGGGTCTTTGCCCAGATTGCCCACCACGATGACTTTGTTGACCGATGCCATGTCGATTCTCCCGTTTGATTTTTATCCGGCCTTACCTGGCCGCGCCGTCGCCCATCGCCGCCGCGCCCACCGCGCCGTGCCGGCGCGCGCGCTGCGGCACGCGCATGCCCGCCGCGGCTATGCCCCACACTGCAATCAATACCGCACCGAACATGAATACCGGCGTCCTCCCGTGATGCTGCATCAGCCAGCCGCCCGCGGCGCCGCCGACGAACAGGCCGAGCGACTGCGTGGTGTTGTACACGCCCAGCGCAGTCCCCTTGGCGCGCAAGGGCGCGGTACGCGACACCAGCGAGGGCAAACTCGCCTCGAGTATGTTGAAAGCAACGAAGAAGCCCAGCAGCAGGATGACAAGCGCGGGAAAATTCCGCAGCTCGAAGGCGAAGCCCGTCTGCACCACGGCCATCAGCCCGATGGCCGCGAGGAACACCGGCTTGAGCGTGTCGCGCTTCTCGGCGTAGAAGATCGCCGGCAGCATCAGCACGAAAGAACCCAGCACCACCGGCAGATAGACTTTCCAGTGCTCGCCCACAGGCAGCCCGCCGGCGCTCACTATGGCGAGCGGCACCACCACGAATATCGCCATCTGCACCGCGTGCAGCGAAAAGATGCCCAGGTTGAGCCGCAGCAGGTCCACATTCCTGAGCACGTCGCGCAGGCGCGCCGGCTCCACCTGCTCGTCGAATTCCATTTTTCCGAGACCTTCCTTCGGCACCACCTCGGCCACTACCCATATGGCGACCAGTGCCAGCACGCCGGTGAGGATGAATATGCCGCCCATGCCGATGTGCCGGTAGAGCAGGGGCGAGCCGACCAGGGACAGCGCGAACATCAGGCCGATGCTCGAACCGACCAGGGCCATCGCCTTGGTGCGGTGCTGCTCGCGCGTCAGGTCGGACAGGAACGCCATCACCGGCGCCGAAATCGCGCCCGCTCCCTGGATGGCGCGGCCGACGATGATGACGTGAATATCGTTGCCGACGGCGGCGACAAAGCTGCCGAGCGCAAACAGCACCAGACCCAGAATGATGACGCGCTTCCTGCCGTAGCGGTCCGAGGCCATGCCGTAGGGAATCTGCAGCATGCCCTGGGTCAGCCCGTAGGTACCCAGCGCGATGCCGACGAGGGTGTGATTTTCCCCGCCCTTGAGATGCATGGCATGCACCGCGAACACCGGCAGAATCAGGAACAGGCCCAGCATGCGCAGGGCAAAAATCGAGGCAAGAGAAAGGCTTGCGCGTATTTCCAGCGGGGACATGCGATCGGGATTGTTGGCAGGCATAAAAAGGCGGTGGCGTAGTGACAGCGTAATCTCGTATATTAGCAGGTTTGGATCGCCCCACTCCATCAATGGACCAGATCAGAATCCGCGGTGCGCGCACGCACAATCTGAAGAACCTGAACCTCGATCTGCCGCGCAACCGGCTGATCGTGATCACCGGACTGTCGGGCTCGGGCAAGTCCTCTCTGGCGTTCGACACCTTGTACGCGGAGGGTCAGCGACGCTATGTCGAATCGCTGTCGGCCTATGCGCGCCAGTTCCTGCAGCTGATGGAGAAGCCCGATGTCGACCTGATCGAAGGCCTGTCGCCGGCGATCGCGATCGAGCAGAAGGCCACCAGCCACAACCCGCGCTCCACCGTCGGCACGGTGACCGAAATCCACGATTACCTGCGCCTGCTCTACGCGCGCGTCGGCACGCCTTACTGCCCCGAGCACGCGCTGCCGCTGGAGGCGCAGTCGGTGGCGCAGATGGTCGATCATGTGCTCGCGCTGCCCGAGGACACCAAGCTGATGGTGCTCGCCCCGGTCGTCGCCGGCAGAAAGGGCGAGCAGGCCGAGCTGTTCGCCGAGCTGCGCGCGCAGGGCTTCGTGCGCCTGCGCGTGGACGGCAAAGTATACGACATCGACTCCCTGCCCAGACTGTCCAAGAACCAGAAGCACACCACCGACGTGGTGGTGGACCGGCTCAAGGTCAGGCCCGAATTGAAGCAGCGCCTGGCCGAGTCCTTCGAGACCGCGCTTCGCCATGCCGAAGGCCGCGCCATCGCGGTGGAAACGGATTCCGGCAAAGAGCATCTGTTCTCGGCCAAATTCGCCTGTCCGGCCTGCAGCTATTCTCTGGCCGAGCTGGAGCCGCGCCTGTTCTCGTTCAACAATCCCCTGGGCGCCTGCCCCGAATGCGACGGCCTGGGCGCGATCGAATTCTTCGATCCGCGCCGCGTGGTGGCGCATCCGCACCTGTCGCTCGCCAGCGGCGCGATCAAGGGCTGGGACCGGCGCAACCAGTTCTACTTCCAGATGCTCACCAGCCTCGCTGCGCATTTCGGCTTCGACGTCGAGACCGCGTTCGACAAGCTGCCGCAGACGGCGCAGGACATCGTGCTCTACGGCAGCAAGGAAAAGATCCCGTTTTCCTACCTGTCCGAGCGCGGCCGCACCGTGGTGCGCGAGCACGATTTCGAGGGCGTGATCCCGAGCCTCGCGCGGCGCCACAAGGAAACCGACTCGATCGTGGTGCGCGAAGAGCTCGCGAAATACCTGAACAGCAAGCCCTGCCCCGCCTGCAAGGGCACGCGCCTGCGCACCGAGGCGCGCAATGTCAAGATCGCGGACCTGCCCATTTTCGAAGTGAGCGCGATGCCGCTCAAGCGCGGCCTCGCCTTCTTCCAGCAGCTGAAGCTGGCCGGACACAAGGCGGCGATCGCCGAGCGCATCGTCAAGGAGATCGCCTCGCGCCTGTCCTTCCTCAACAACGTCGGCCTGGATTACCTGTCGCTAGACCGCTCGGCCGATTCGCTCTCCGGCGGCGAGGCGCAGCGCATACGCCTCGCGAGCCAGATCGGCTCCGGCCTCACCGGCGTCATGTACGTGCTCGACGAACCCTCGATCGGCCTGCACCAGCGCGACAACGGGCGCCTGCTCGATACGCTCAAGCATCTGCGCGATCTCGGCAATACGGTGATCGTGGTCGAGCACGACGAAGAGGCGATCCTCGCCGCGGACTACGTGGTCGACATGGGGCCGGGCGCGGGCGAGCACGGCGGCATGCTCGTGGCCGAAGGCAACCCGCAGGAAATCATGCGCAATCCGGCATCGCTCACCGGCAAGTACCTGGTCGGGCGCCTGGAAATTCCGATGCCCAAGCGCCGCCACCGCTACGACAAGGCGCGCGTGCTGCGCCTCGCCGGCGCCAGCGGCAACAACCTGAAGCAGGTGGACCTGGAACTGCCGCTGGGCCTGTTCGTCTGCGTCACCGGCGTGTCGGGCTCGGGCAAGTCGACGCTGGTCAACGACACGCTGTACCAGGCGGTGGCGCAGCACCTGTACGGTTCGAGCACCGAGCCCGCGGCGCATGAATCGGTCAGCGGCCTCGAATACTTCGACAAAGTAATCAGCGTCGACCAGAGCCCGATCGGGCGCACGCCGCGCTCCAATCCGGCCACCTACACCGGGCTATTCACGCCGATCCGCGAATTGTTCGCCGGCGTGCCGGCTGCGCGCGAGCGCGGCTACGGGCCCGGGCGCTTCTCCTTCAACGTCAAGGGCGGGCGCTGCGAGGCCTGCCAAGGCGACGGCGTGCTCAAGGTGGAAATGCACTTTCTGCCCGACATCTACGTCCCCTGCGACGTCTGCCACGGCAAGCGCTACAACCGCGAAACGCTGGAGGTGCACTACAAGGGCAAGAGCGTGCACGAGGTGCTCAAGATGACCGTGGAGCAGGCGCACGAATTTTTCGCTGCCGTCCCCATCGTGGCGCGCAAGCTCAAGACCCTGCTCGACGTCGGCCTGGGCTACATCGAACTGGGCCAGTCGGCCACCACGCTCTCCGGCGGCGAAGCGCAGCGCGTGAAGCTGTCGCTGGAACTGTCCAAGCGCGATACCGGGCGCACGCTCTATATCCTGGATGAGCCCACCACCGGCCTGCACTTCCAGGACATCGACCTGCTGCTGCAGGTGCTGCACCGGCTGCGCGATCACGGCAACAGCGTGGTGGTGATCGAGCACAACCTCGATGTGATCAAGACCGCGGACTGGGTCATCGACCTCGGCCCCGAGGGCGGCGACGGCGGCGGGCGCATCATCGCCCAGGGCACGCCCGAGGATGTGGCCGAGAACCCGGCGAGCTACACCGGGCGCTATCTCAAACAGGTCCTGGGAAAACGCAAAGCCGCCTGAGCGCCCGGGCCGCCAGCCCAGGCGCATCCCGCAGTCGCCATTGCGCCAACCGCCCTGCTGTGTGCCTGGGAAGCGTTCAGGCCGCACTCATCCGTTTGGTCTATAGACGGCAACGCTGGTTTTGGCGCAATTTAGCCGGATCAGCCGCAGCGGCTCGAATTCCATCCGGACGCATAGCGCCATGCCACGCCCCATGCAGGCAGTTCCCGATGATCAACGATGAAGACATCTATTTCCTGACCTATCTTGGCAAGAGCGAACTTGCCGCGCCGGGGACGTCCTTGTCGCCCGCGGAACTGGAATTGCTGGTATTGATAGACGGCGAGGCGACTGCGGGCCAACTGCAGGCGACGGGAAACCTCGCGCCCGGCACGGTAGTGGAGAGTCTGGAAAAGCTGCTGCGCACCGAGCACATCGCCTTGCAGGAAATCGATCTGGGCGACATTTTTGGCGCTGCGACGAGCGCGTCAAAGGGCGAAATGCCCAGCGAGACCACGATCGCGCGCGGTGTATCCGCATTGCGCCAGAACGGCTTCGTCGTGCGCATCGCGCGCCGCGCGCCTCCCCAGCAAGAGGCGGTACGCGGGAGACAGTTCGTGGTGATGGTGGTCGAAGACGAGATCGATCTCGCCGAGAACATGCGCATGGTGCTCACCCGAGCCGGTTTCATGGCGCGGATCGCGATGAACCGCGAGCAGATCGTCGCCGGCCTGCGTCAGCCGCCGCTGCCGGACCTGGTGCTGCTCGATGTGACGCTGCCTGATACCAACGGCTTTGACGTACTCGCCAAGCTGCGCCAGCACCCGGCGCTGGGCAAGGTTCCCGTCATCCTGGTGACCGGCGCTGCGACCCGGGAGGCGGTGCTCAAGGGCCTGCTCGGGGAGGCCAACGGCTACATCACCAAACCGTTCGAAATCCAGGTGCTGGTCAAGGCTGTGGGCACGGTGCTCGGCATCGCCGTCGACGAAACCGTTGCTGAGCACAGCCTCCTGTGGGAGGACGACCGCTAAGCGGCCCGATCACGCGCTCCGGTACGGCAGCGCTGCCTACACCTGCAACTCAGGCATGTCGCGGAACAGGCGCAGCACCTCGGGATTGGCGAGCGCGTCGGTATGCGTCACCGGCATGCCGTGCACCATCGCCTTCACCGCAAGCTCGACCACCTTGCCGTTCTTGGTGCGCGGGATGTCGGGCACCTGCACGATGCGCGCCGGCACATGGCGCGGCGTGGTGTTATTGCGGATCTGGCGGCGGATGCGCTCTTCCAGCGCAGCGTCGAGGGTGAGCCCCGCGCGCAGCTTGACAAACAGGACCACGCGCGTATCGCTGGGCAGGTCCGGCGGCCACAGCTGGCCGATGGCGACGGCCTCCTCCACTTCCTCGATCTTCTCCACCTGGGCGTAGATCTCGGCAGTGCCGATGCGCACGCCGCCCGGATTCAGGGTCGCGTCCGAACGCCCGTAGACGATCATGGTGCCGCGCTCTGTCAGTTCGCAGTAGTCGCCGTGGCACCACACATTGCGAAAGCGCGCGAAATAGGCCTCGTGGTAGCGCTTTCCCTGCGGGTCGTTCCAGAAGCCTATGGGCATGGACGGAAACGGCCTGGTGCAGACGAGCTCGCCTTTCGCGCCCACCAGCGGACGTTCGTCTTCGTCCCAGACTTCGACTTTCATGCCCAGGCTGCGGCATTGCAGCTCGCCGCGGTACACCGGCAGGATCGGATTGGCATCGGCGAAGCAGCCCATGATGTCGGTGCCCCCGGATATCGACGACAGGCACAGGTCGCGCTTGACGTCGCGATAGACGTAGTCATAGCTCTCCGGCACCAGCGGCGAACCGGTCGAGATCAGCGTGCGCACCGAGGCGAGACTGTGCGTCTCGCGCGGCTTGAGGCCGCGTTTCGAAATCGCGTCGATGAACTTCGCCGAGGTGCCGAACTGGGTGAAGCGCTCGGCATCGCAGTAGTCGAACAGTATGGCCGCGTCGCGCATGAAGGGCGAGCCGTCGTAGAGCATGATGCTCGCCTCGGCGGTCAGGCCCTGGAACAGCAGGTTCCACATCACCCAGTTGCAGGTGGTGTAATAGAAGAACCGATCGAGCGGCCGCACGTCGAACTGCAGCTTGTAGGTCTTCAGCGACTGCAGTAGCGTGCCGCCCGCGCCGTGCACGATGCATTTGGGCTTGCCGGTGGTGCCGGAGGTGAACAGGATGTAGAGCGGATGGTCGAAAGGCAGCTGTTCGAACGCGATCGCCCCCGGCGTGTAGGGCGCGATCCAGTCCTCGTAGCGCCTGGCTATCGGGATTGCAGAGGCGTCCGCTTGAGCCGCGAGGTGCGGCACCACCACCACGCGGCGCACGCTCGGCAGCTTGGCCGCGATTTCGCGCACGCGCGCGAGCGAGTCGTGCGCCTTGCCGTTGTAGAGATAGCCGTCCGCGGTGAACAGCAGCTTGGGCTCGGTCTGGCCGAAGCGGTCGAGCACGCCGTCGGAGCCGAAATCGGGCGAGCAGGAGGACCACACCGCGCCGATCGAAATCGCCGCCAGCGCGAGCACCGCGGTCTCCGGCATATTGGGCATGAAGGCGGCGACGCGGTCGCCCGCGCGCAGGCCTTCGGCGCGCATCGCCTGCGCCGCGCGCGACACCTCGGCGTGCAATTCGGCGCGGCGGATGCGCCGTCGGTATCCGCTCTCGTCCCAGAATACGAAGGCGTCGGTCGCGTCGCGCCGGCGCAGCATGTTCTCGGCGAAGTTGAGCCGCGCCTCGGGAAACCACTTTGCGCCGGGCATGCGGTCGCCGTCGACGAGCACGCGCCGGCCCTTGTTCGAGGCGATCACGCCACAGTCGTCCCACACCGACTCCCAGAATTGTTCCGGGCGGTCCACGCTCCAGTCGTAGAACTCGGGGTAGGTGTTGAAGCCGAGTTTCCAGCGCCGGATCGCGCGGCGCGCGAAGCGGGTGAGATTGGCCTGCTCGATCAGCGCCTGCCTGGGCGTCCACATCGGTTTTACGGACATCGCGTGCACCGTCATGTTTGGGAACGTGCTGATATAGTAACCGGCCGCACAAACTGATGGAATGGGCATCGGTATGCCGCGTGTGCTATCTGCAGTGTTCTCCGGGCTCGGCCCGCCGGCATGCATGCTGCTGGGCGCCTGCCTCATTGCCGCCGACGCAAAGGCGCAGACGGGCGCGGCGCGCTGCGCCGGACCGGCGTCGGCGCCGGTGGCACCGGGACGCGCGCCGACGATCAAGGACTACGAGCAGATTCTGAAGCGCGAGCCGCGCAATGCGCGCGACTACTACGACCGCGGGGTGCTGCACGAGCGCATGGGGCAGAACGCCAATGCGATCTCCGACTATAGCCGGGCGCTGGCGCTCGATCCCTGCCTCGCGCCGGCGCGCGAGCGCCGCGGCGTCGCCTACGCGAGCCAGGGCAAATTCGAGCAGGCGCTCGCCGACCTGGACGAGGCGATCCGCATCGAACCGAATTCCGCCTCGGCCCATGTGAACCGGGGTGCAAGCTACGAAGCAATGGGACAGAACGAGCGCGCCCTGGCCGAGTTCACGCGCGCGATCGCGCTCGACCCGAAATCGGCGAATGCCCACGCGCGGCGCGGGCAAAGCCTCGAGCTCGCGGGCGAGTACGAGCAAGCGGTGCAGGAATACGATGCCGCCATCGGCCTCGAACCCGGCGATGCACGGACCTATTTCTTTCGCGGCAGGACGTTCATCCGCCAGCGCCAGTTCACGCGCGCGCTTGCCGACCTGGACCAGGCGCTGCGCCTCGACCCGCGCGACGCGAAAGCGCATCAGAGCCGCGCCGCCGTGTACGCTGCCAACGGCGATCAGGCACGCTCGATCGAGGACTACGGCGCAGCGATCCGCCTCGATCCGGGCTACGCGCTCGCCTACCAGGGCCGCGGCGACGCCTATGCGCGCGCCGGCGAACCCGAGCGCGCCCTGGGCGACTACACCGAGGCGATACGCCTCGATCCGAACAACGCCTACGCCTATTACGGCCGCGCGCGCGCGCAGGCGGCCAGGGGCGAGCACCGGCTCGCAGTCGAGGACTATGATCGGGCGCTGGAGCGCAAGCCGGATTTCGCTCCCGCCTTGCGCCAGCGCGGCATGAGCCGGGAAAAACTCGGACAAACTGCGCTCGCCGTGGCCGATTTCGAGGCCGCGATACACCTCGACGATCACGACACGGTGGCGCTCAATGAGCTTGCCTGGCTGCTGGCGACCGCCAGGGACGCGCGCTGGCGCGACGGCAGGCGCGCAGTGGAGCTTGCGCGGGCGGCGTGCAACCTCAGCGGCTGGAAAGTGCCGGATCTATTCGACACCTACGCCGCAGCGCTGGCCGCGGACGGCCGTTTCGACGATGCGGTCAAATGGCAGGAGGCCGCGCTGCAATCGGCCGAGTTCGAACGCGTGCACGGAGACGGCGCGCGCGCGCGGCTGCGCCTGTATCGCGAGCGTAAACCCTACATCGCGCCTTAGGACGCCGGCGCCAGGGCGGGCGCCCCCTCAGGTAATGACCAGATCGACCAGGTAGGCCACGCCATAGGAAATCGCGGCAGCGCCGATGAATATCACCATGCCGCGCGTCACCCCCTTGGGTATGCCCATTTCCACCAGGTAGCGCTTGATGAAAAAGGCGGCGACGAAATACGCGATCGTCGAAACGACGATGCTGGTCATGCTGAGGCTGCCGATGTTGAGGCTGCCCGCGTCGACGCCGTTGAGCTTGCTGCTGGCCATGCCCGAAGCATACCCAAAAAAGCAGGCGCTGGTATTGACCAGGTATTCGCCGGCGGCCGCCGCCAGGCCGCGCATTCCGCGCCTGGCTTCCTGGCCCCGGACCCGCTTGGACATTGCCCGGGCGAATGCGTAGAATGGGCCGCGCAATCCGCCCGGTCGTCCCACGCCAGGCCGGGTGCCTGATCACACCAATTAGGAGTCGCTTATGAAACGTTTCGCCTCTATCGCCCTGGCTCTGCCGCTGGCGGTCGCATTGATTGTTCCTGCTGCCGCCCAGGACCTCACCGGCACGCTGAAAAAGGTCAAGGAAACGGGAAGCTTCACCATCGGCTACCGCGAATCCTCAATCCCATTCTCCTACTTGGATGACAAGCAGCAGCCGATCGGCTACGCCATGGACCTGTGCATGAAGGTCGTGGATGCGGTCAAGGCCGACCTGAAAATGCCCAATCTCAAGCTGAACCTGCAGCCGGTCACTTCGAGCAACCGCATTCCGCTGCTGCAGAACGGCACCATCGACATGGAATGCGGCTCGACCACCAACTCGGTGAAGCGCCAGGAGCAGGTGTGGTTCGGCCCCACCTATTTCGTCATCAACGTGACTGCGGCGGTGAAGAAGAATTCGGGCATCAATACGCTGGCCGACCTCAACGGCAAGACCATTTCCACTACTTCGGGCACGACCTCGGTGCCGCTGATCAAGTCCTACGAAAAGACCAAGAACGTGACCGTAAAAGAGATCTACGGCAAGGACCACGGCGAATCCTTCCTGCTGCTCGCGGACGACCGCGCCTCGGCCTTCATCATGGACGACATCCTGCTCGCCGGGCAGATCGCCAACTCCAAGGATCCTTCGGCCTACAAGATCATCCCCGAGTCGCTGCGCCAGGAGCCCTACAGCATGATGATCCGCAAGGACGACACGCAGTTCAAGGCGCTGGTGGACAAGACCATAGGCGGGGTGATGAAATCGGGCGAGATCGACAAGATCTACGCCAAGTGGTTCATGAACCCGGTCCCGCCCAAGGGAATCAACATGAACTTCCCGATGACGCCGCCGATCCGCGAGGCGTTCAAGAACCCGAACGACAAGGGCGTGCAGTAGGCGCAATAGCAGAGCGGCAAAACCGGATGGCGCCGCATGCCCATCCGGTTTTTTTTTGAGCAGCAAGAACGGGGCAGGCGATGAAGCTGTCGATCTTTCTTGAGCAGATTCCGGACGAGGGCATTGCCTGGTGGCAGAACCTCGCTTCCGGCCTGGGCTGGACTCTGGGAACCGCTTTTTTCGCCTGGATCATCGCCTTCACCGTAGGCTCGGTCGTCGGCGTGGTGCGCACCACCGACAAGCACTGGCTGGTACGCATCGGCAACGCCTATGTCGAGCTGTTTCGCAACATTCCGCTGATCGTGCAGTTTTTCGTCTGGTACTTCGTGGTGCCGAACGTGATCCCGGCGGTGAAGGCCTGGGTTATTGCCGCGGACCCGACCGAATTTCAGTTTGCCACTTCCGTCGTTTGCCTCGGTCTGTTCACCTCGGCCCGCATTGCCGAGCAGGTGCGCTCGGGGATACAGTCGCTGTCCAGCGGCCAGCGCAACGCCGGCTACGCCATCGGCCTGACCCAGCCGCAGACCTACCGCTATGTGCTGCTGCCGATGGCTTACCGCATTATCATTCCGCCGCTCACCTCGGAAGTGATGAATCTGATCAAGAACACCTCGGTGGCCTTTTCGATCGGCCTGGTCGAGTTGTTCTTCCGCACGCGCGAAATGGCGGAAATGACCTTCCGCTATTTCGAAACCTTCGCTGCGGCCACGCTGATCTACATGGTGATCGCGTTCTCCGCCAACCGCATCATGGCGTTCATTGAAAAGCGCGTGGCCGTCCCCGGCTACATTGCGGGCGGCAAGTAATGGGCAATCTCGACTTCGACGTCATCAGCCGCACCTTGCCTTACCTGATGCAGGGCCTGCAATACACGGTGCAGCTGACGCTGGTCGCAGCGTTCGGCGGCACCATTTTCGGCACGCTGCTGGCGATGGCACGGCTGTCCTCGTTCAAGCCGCTTGCGCTCGCCGCTTCGGGCTACGTGAACCTGATGCGCTCGCTGCCGCTGCTGCTGGTGATTTTCTGGTTCTATTTCCTGGTGCCGGTGCTGGTGCAGACGGTCATGGGATGGGAGCGGCCGCCGCAGATCGGCGCGGAGCGCTCCGCCTACGTCACGTTCATCATGTTCCAGGCCGCGTATTACTGCGAAATCATGCGCGCCGGCATCCAGAGCATTTCGACCGGCCAGGTCGGCGCGGCCTACGCCGTGGGCCTCACCTACTGGCAGGCGATGAAACTGATCATCCTGCCGCAGGCGTTTCGCAACATGCTGCCCGTGCTCCTGACCCAGACCATCGTGCTGTTTCAGGACGTTTCGCTGGTGTCGCTGCTCAACGTTACCGATTTCGTCGGCGCCGCGGTGAAAATCGCCCAGCGTGACAGCCGCGTCGTCGAAATGTACCTGTTCGTGGCCGTCGTCTATTTCATCCTGTGTTATGCGCTGTCGTACATGGCGAAGCGCCTGCAGCAGAGAATCGCCATCGTGCGCTGAGTATCGCGCAGACACGGTTACGATAGAAAACAGAGGAATGCCGAAGATGATCGAGATCAAGGATGTGAGCAAGTGGTACGGGAGCTTCCAGGTGCTCAAGCATTGCTCCACGCACGTCAAGAAAGGCGAAGTGGTGGTGGTATGCGGCCCGTCCGGCTCGGGCAAATCGACGCTGATCAAGACGGTCAACGCGCTCGAGCCGTTCCAGAAGGGCGAAATCACCGTCAACGGCATCTCCGTCAACGACGTCAAGACCGACCTGCCCAAATTGCGCGCGAAGATCGGCATGGTGTTCCAGAACTTCGAGCTGTTTCCGCACATGAAGATCACCGAGAACCTGACCATAGGCCAGATCAAGGTGCTCAACCGCAGCCCGGACGAAGCGCGCGAGCGCGGACTGAAGATGCTCGATCGCGTCGGCCTGATCGCGCAAAAAGACAAGTTTCCCGGGCAGCTCTCCGGCGGCCAGCAGCAGCGCGTCGCCATCGCGCGCGCCCTGTCGATGGACCCGATTGCGATGCTGTTCGACGAGCCGACCTCCGCGCTCGATCCGGAGATGATCAACGAAGTGCTCGACGTGATGGTCGAACTGGCGCAGGAAGGCATGACCATGATGTGCGTGACGCACGAGATGGGCTTCGCGCGCAAGGTCGCGCACCGTGTGATATTCATGGACCACGGCAGCATCGTCGAGGACGCGACCAAGGAGGATTTCTTCGGCAAGCCACACTCCGAGCGCGCGCAGCTGTTCCTGTCGAAAATCCTGCACCACTAGCCGCAGCGCGCGCTTGCGTCGCGGCGCGCCGCCGCCATGCCAGATCAAGGAGACGCCCATGGTCCTGCTCGAATTCTCCATGTCGCCCTTCGACAAGGGCGAAAGCCTGAGTCAGTACGTGGCGCGCTCGCTCGACATCATCGACAAGAGCGGCCTGCCTTACCAGCTGACGCCAATGGGAACCATCGTCGAGGGAGAATGGGACGAGGTGATGGCGCTGGTCACCGCCTGCTACAAGACGATGAGCCGGGACTGCAACAGAATTTCCACCTCGATCAAGATCGATTATCGCGCCGGTAAGAGCGGGCGCCTGAAGAGCAAGATTCAGGCGGTGGAGAGCAAGCTTGGGAGGAAGTTGGCGACTTGATGGGCGTTGCGTGAGGCTACGAAAGTCTCGCAAGCAAGTACCCCTCGCCCCTACTCTCTCCGATCCGGGCGAGAGGGAGAAACGCGCTACGCGCGCTTCACCGCCTGCTCTCTGATCGCATCGAGGGTGGTATTGGGCGTGATCGCCTGCGGATCGATACGCAACTCGATCAGCACTGCCTTGTCCGCGGCCAGGGCGCGCGCGAAGGCGGGCGCGAACTGGGGGGTCTCCTCAACCAGTTCGCCCTGCGCGCCGTAGGCGCGCGCGAGCTGCACGAAATCCGGGTTGGCGAGCGCGGTGCCGTGCACGCGCGCCGGATATTCGCGCTCCTGGTGCATGCGGATGGTGCCGTACATGCCGTTGTTTACCACGATGAAAATCACCTTGGCGCCGTACTGCGCTGCGGTCGCGAGTTCCTGTCCGCACATGAGGAAGCAGCCGTCGCCGTTCCAGGAGACCACGGTGCGCTGCGCTTGCACGAGCTTGGCCGCGATCGCGGCGGGCACACCGTAGCCCATTGCGCCGCTGGTGGGCGCAAGCTGGGTGCGGAAGCTGCGGTGCGCATAGAAACGGTGCAGCCAGCCCGAATAGTTGCCCGCGCCGTTGGTGAGGATCGCGTCCGCGGGCAGCTGCTGCCTCAGGTGATCGACCACATCCCACAGCTGCAGTTTGCCCGGCATGGTGCGCCGCGCGGTCCATTCGACATAGTCGGCGCGCGCGGCTGCGGCCCAGTCGCGCCATGCTTTGCCGTCGACCGGCGCCATCGCCGCGAGCGCGGCGGCAATCTGCGGCATGCCCGCGTTGATCAGCAGGTCGCCCTGGTACACGCGCCCGAGCTCTTCCGCGCCGGCGTGCACGTGAATCAGCTTTTGCGCCGGGCGCGGCACCGACAGCAGCGTGTAGCCGCTGGTGGTCATCTCGCCCAGGCGCGCGCCGACGACCAGCAGCAGATCGGCGTCCTTCACCCGCTGCGCCAGTTTCGGGTTGATGCCGATGCCGACGTCGCCGGTATACTGCGCGTGCGTGTTGTCGAACAAGTCCTGAAAGCGGAAGGCGCAGCTTGCAGGCAGGCCGTTCGCCTCGACGAAGCGGCGCAGATCGGCGCAGGCATTGGCGGTCCAGCCTGAGCCGCCCACAATCGCGAGCGGCCGCTGCGCCGCGGCGAGCATGGCGCGCAACTTTGCCATGTCGCCCGCACCCGGATGCGCCACGACTTCCTGGTAGGGATCGGTATCTGCGGCGACGGCAGTCTGGGTGAGCATGTCCTCGGGCAGGGCCAGCACCACCGGCCCTTTGCGCCCGGACATGGCGCAGTGAAAGGCGTGGCTGAGGTATTCGGGCACGCGCTCGACCCGGTCTATGCTCGCCACCCATTTCGCCATCTGGCCGTACATGCGGCGAAAGTCCACCTCCTGGAACGCTTCGCGCTCGACGAAATCGCTCCCGACCTGGCCGATCAGCAGGATCATCGGCGTGGAGTCCTGGAACGCGGTGTGCACGCCTATCATCGCGTTGCTCGCGCCGGGTCCGCGCGTGACCATGCAGATGCCGGGCTTGCCGGTGAGTTTGCCATAGGCTTCGGCCATGTTGGCCGCGCCGCCCTCCTGGCGGCAGACGATGAGCTTGATCGCCTCACGCGCATCGTAGAGCGCGTCGAGCACGGCGAGATAGCTCTCGCCGGGAACGCAGAAGGCGGTATCGACGCCATGTACTTTCAGCGCGTCGACCAGGAGCTGGCCGCCGCTGCGCGTTTTCAGTTCCTTTTTCATGATCGGGAGAGGACGCAGGAGGAAAGGGATGGCCAAATTTTACGCTACAATTTGCCCATCGTCCCCGCCCGGCCCGCCCAATGACCGACGACATCCAGACGCTGCGCCGCATCCTGCGCGAGAACCGCGTGATCGCGGTGGTCGGCCTGTCGGCCAACTGGTACCGCCCAAGCTTTTTCGCCGCGAAATACATGATGGAGCACGGCTACACCATCGTCCCGGTCAATCCCGCCTACCAGGAAGTGCTGGGACAGAAATGCTATGCGAGCCTGCGCGAAGTTGCGGAAAAAAGCGCGATCAAAGTGGACATCGTCGACTGCTTTCGCAAGACCGAGGAGATCCCGGCCATTGCCGACGACGCGATTGCCATCGGCGCCAGGGTGCTGTGGCAGCAGCTCGGCGTCATGAACGAAGCGGCGGCGCGCAAGGCCGAGGCGGCGGGACTGGACGCGGTGATGGACCGCTGCGTCAAGATCGAGCACGCCCGGCTTTTCGGCGGATTGAACTGGGCAGGCGTAAATACCAAAGTCATTTCCGCCAAGCGGCCGCGCTGGCTGCCTTACTAGATCTGAAACGCAACGCACCCAATCCCACTACTGTCATTCCGAGCAAAGCGAGGAATCTGCTTTTCGTAGGGTGCAAAAAGCAGATTCCTCGGCCCCTGGCCTCGGAATGACAATTTTTTGAGGCCCACAAATACGACCATGGCAGACAAAGAATTCGGCTTCGGCACCCTGTGCCTGCACGCGGGCCAGATCCCCGACGCGGCCACCGGCGCGCGCGCGGTGCCGATCTATCAGACCACCTCCTACGTGTTCGATTCGGCCGAGCACGCCGCGAGCCTGTTCAATTTGCAGACTTTCGGCAACGTCTACACGCGCCTGTCGAATCCGACCACGGCAGTGTTCGAAGAGCGCATGGCGGCGCTCGAAGGCGGGCGCGCGGCGCTGGCGCTCGCCACCGGCCAGGCGGCCGAGATGACCGCTTTGCTGACGCTATGCGAGCAGGGCGACGAGATCGTGTCGGCTTCCACCCTGTACGGCGGTACCTACGCGCTGTTCGAAGTCAATTTCCGCAAGCTCGGCATCAACACCACCTTCGTCGATCCGGACAACCCGGAGAATTTCCGCCGCGCGATTACCGCCAAGACCAAGGCGCTGTACGCGGAAACCCTGGGCAATCCGCTAATCAACGTGCTCGACATCGAAGCGGTGGCGGACATCGCGCACGCCGCCGGCGTTCCGCTGATCGTCGACAATACCTTTGCTTCGCCCTACCTGTGCCGGCCCTTCGATTTCGGCGCCGACATCGTGGTGCACTCGGCGACCAAGTACATCGGCGGTCACGGCACCACCATGGGCGGGGTGATGGTCGAGTCCGGAAAATTCCCCTGGGACAACGGCAATTTTCCCGGCATGACCGAGCCTTCGCGCGGCTACCACGGCGTGCGCTTCTACGAGACCTTCGGCGATTTTGGCTATACCATGAAGGCGCGCATGGAGACGCTGCGCACCTTCGGCCCGGCGCTGTCGCCGTTCAACGCCTGGATGCTGCTGCAAGGGCTGGAGACGCTGCACCTGCGCATGAAGGCGCACTGCGACAACGCGCTCAAGGTGGCACAGTTCCTCGAAGCGCATTCGCAGGTCAGCTGGGTGAACTATCCCGGCCTCGCGTCCAGCCGCTACCACGCGCTGGCAAAGAAGTACCTGCCGCGCGGCTGCGCCGGCATCATGACTTTCGGCGTCAAGGGCGGCGCGAAGGCCGGCGAAGCCTTCATCGACGCAGCGCAGTTCATGAGCCACCTCGCCAACGTCGGCGATGCGCGCACGCTGGTGATTCATCCTGCCTCGACCACGCACCGCCAGCTGTCGGAAGAGGAGCAGGCGAAGGCCGGCGTCACCCCCGACATGGTGCGCATTTCGGTCGGGCTGGAAGATATTGACGATATTCTTTGGGATCTGGATCAGGCGCTGGCGCAGGCGGCGAAGGTGTAGAACCCCGTCTTTAGCCCTGTCCCGGCGCGCAAGCTGCTAAAATTCGACCTCGCTTCAGCCGCGCCGAGTCGCTGCTGGCGCCGCTCGATAGAATTCCCTGAGGATGTCCGCATGTCCGCCTTCGACTGGCAATTTCCCTACGCGTCCTTCCGCAAGCCCATACTCGCGCGCAACATCGTCGCGACGGCGCAGCCGCTCGCCGCCCAGGCCGGGCTGCGCATGCTGCAGCAGGGCGGCAATGCGATGGACGCGGCGCTGGCCACCGCCATCGCACTGACGGTGCTCGAGCCGGTTTCCAACGGCATCGGCAGCGATGCATTCGCGATCGTCTGGGACGGAAAGCAGCTGCACGGCATCAATGCCTCGGGCCGCTCGCCCGCAGCCTGGACGCCGGAGTTCTTCAAGGGCCACAAGACCATGCCCGTGCGCGGCTGGAACTCGGTCAGCGTGCCCGGCTGCGTATCGGCCTGGACCACGCTGTCGGAGCGCTTCGGCAAGCTGCCCTTCGCTCAATTGTTCGAGCCGGCGATAGGCTACGCGCGAGAGGGTTACATGGTTTCGCCCACCATAGCGAAACAGTGGGCCGCCCAGGTGCAGGAGTTGCAGGCGCAGCCCGGCTTTAAAGAAACGTTCATGCCCAAGGGGCGCGCGCCGCTGCCGGGCGAAAAGATCCTGTTTCCGGATCACGCGAAAACGCTGGAGCTGATCGCGCAGACGCGCGGCGCCGCCTTCTACCACGGCGAAATTGCGCAGGCGATCGCCGCGCATTCGAAGGTCCATGGCGGACTGATGACGGCGGACGATTTCGCCGCGCACGCACCGGACTGGGTCGAGCCGCTGGCGCAGGACTACCGCGGCTACACCCTGCACGAACTGCCGCCCAACGGCCAGGGCATCGCCGCACTGATGGCGCTGGGCATGCTGCAGCATTTCGACGTCGCGCGCTTTCCGGTCGATGCCGCCGACAGCGTGCATCTGCAGATCGAAACCATGAAGATCGCGTTCGCCGACGTCTACCGCTATGTGTCCGACCCGCAAAGCATGACGGTGCGCAATGCCGAACTGCTCGATCCGGCCTACCTCGCCGCGCGCGCCAAGCTGGTCGACATGAAGCGCGCGCAGGACTTCAGGCACGGCACGCCGCCCAAGGGCGGCACGGTCTACCTCACCGCCGCGGATGCGGGCGGCATGATGGTGTCCTTCATCCAGTCCAATTACATGGGCTTCGGCTCGGGCGTGGTGGTGCCGGGAACCGGCGTGAGCCTGCAGAATCGCGCCCACACCTTCAGCCTGGAGAGCGGGCATCCGAACCAGGTGGGGCCGCGCAAGCGCCCGTTCCAGACCATCATCCCCGGTTTCGTCACCCGCGAGGGCAAACCGGTGATGAGCTTCGGCGTGATGGGCGGCAGCATGCAGCCGCAAGGCCATGCGCAGATCATGGTCCGCCTCGCCGACTACGGGCAGAATCCGCAGGCCTGCGCCGACGGCCCGCGCTATCGCGTGGTCCAGGGCATGCGCGTAAACGTCGAACCCGGGTTTCCGAAGGACACGCTGGCCGAACTGGAGCGCCGCGGCCATCAGATCGAGGAGCTGACGCAGGGCTATCTCGATTTCGGCAGCGCGCAGCTGATCTACAAGCTGGAAGACGGCTATCTGGGCGCATCCGACCCGCGCCGCGACGGGCAAGCCGCAGGATTTTGAGCTTCAACCACGCTGGATTCGGATATCGGGGTAATAGAGCATGCTGAAACTCTGGGGGCGCAACAATTCGGTCAACGTGCAGAAGGTGATCTGGTGCCTGGAGGAACTCAAGCTTCCTTATGAGCGCATCGAAGCCGGCATGCAGTACGGCGTGGTCAACACGCCGGAATTCCGCAACATGAATCCCAACGGCCTGGTACCGGTGATCGATGACGGCGGTGCCGTCATCTGGGAGTCGAACGCGATCGTGCGCTACCTCGGCGCGAAATACGGCAAGGGCACGCTCTGGCCCGAAGACCCGGCCGCGCGGGCACAGTCGGACAAGTGGATGGACTGGTGCGCGACCGTCTATTGGCCGCCGATGCGCGAAGTATTCTGGGGTCTGGTCAGAACGCCGCCGGAGAAGCGCAATCTGGAGCTGATCGAAACCTCGCGCGTCAAGGCCGGGGAAATCCTCAAGGTCCTCGATGCCGCGCTCGCGGGCCGCGACTTCATCGCGGGCGAGCAGCTCACCATCGGCGACATACCGCTCGGAACCATCAGCTGGCGCTGGTTCGGCATCGAAATGGAGCGGCCCGCGCGACCCAACGTCGAAGCCTGGTTCAAGCGCCTGTCGCAGCGCGAGGCCTTCAGGAACAGCGTGCTGCTGCCGCTGAGCTGATGCACATGGGCCAAGCGCAATTCAAAGGCAAGATCGCCGTCGTCACCGGCGCCGCCAGCGGCCTCGGCCTGGCCATCGCCGAGCGCCTCGCCGCCGACGGGGCGAAGGTAGTGGTCTCCGATATCAATGCAGGCGCCGGCAGGGAGGCCGCTGCCCGGCTGGGCGGAATGTTCGTGCAAGCCGACATGAGCAAGCGCGCCGATTGCCGCGCACTGATCGACCAGGCGCTGGCGGCCTGCGGCACGGTGCACATCCTGGTCAACAACGCCGGCTTTCAGCATGTGGAAACCATCGAAGCGTTTCCCGAGGACGTGTGGGACAAGATGCAGGCGGTCATGCTGACCGCGCCCTTCCTGCTGACCAAGTACGTCTGGCCGGCGATGAAGGCTCAGCGCTGGGGGCGCATCATCAACATCTCCTCCATCCACGGCCTGATCGCATCGCCCAACAAGGCCTCCTATATCAGCGCCAAGCATGGGCTGGTGGGGCTCACCAAGACCGCAGCGCTCGAAGGCGGCGCGCTCGGCATTACCGCGAACGCCATCTGCCCCGCCTATGTGCGTACGCCGCTGGTGGATGCGCAGATCGCCGACCAGGCGCGCACGCGCGGCATTCCGGCCGAGGAAGTGATCGAAAAGATCATGCTCGAGCCGGCGGCGATCAAGCGCCTGATCAAGCCGGAGGAAGTAGCCGACTTCGCCGCCTATCTGTGCGGCGAAAGCGCGGGCGTCATCACCGGCGCCGCGCTGACCATGGATCTGGGCTGGACCGCAAAGTAGGCGCAACGTCTGAAGCGTGAAATGTCATTCCGAGGCCCAAAGGCCGAGGAATCTGCTTTTTCCGGCACTCAAAAGCAGATTTCTCCCCCAAGGGGACTTCCTTCGGGGCGTCGCTTCGCTCGGAATGACAATTCGATGACGGCTGGCGCGCGTACTCAGTTTCCGGCCAGGGACTGCAGGCGCGCGTCGCGCTCTTCCTGCGGCAGTTTCGCCAGCGCTTTCACCGCCGCGTAAAAACGCGGAAGATCGCCGCCTTCCCTTGCGAGCAGCGCCTGGAAGGCCGGCACCAGATCGGTGTAGAGCGCCACCGAAGCGAGGGTGGCGTTGTTGGGCTTGCCGGCGAACCAGCGGTCATAGCCGGCGAACCCGCCCCAGGAGGCCTTGAGCTCACGGTATTCCGCTTCCATCTCGGCAAAGCGCCGCGCCTTGCCGGCGCGCTTCTGCTCGGCCGGGATATCGCGCTCGTAATAGGCTTTCAGGATCGCCTGATACTTAAGCAGCAGCGCGACGAAGCCGTTTCTTATCGTCTGCAGACGCGCATACGCCGCACGCTCGCGCTCATCCCCGTTCGCGGCAAGCCAGCGCTCCAACCCGGCCTGCTCCACCGTCACTGCAAACGACTCGTTGAAGCGCGTATCGTCCTTGACGTAGAGCAGCTGGTGCGCGAGTTCATGGAATATCAGCCGCGCGAGCTCGGCTTCGGGATAGCGGATGAACGTGCTCAGCACCGGATCGTCGAACCAGCCCAGGGTCGAGTACGCGGGCACGCCGCCGATGTAGACGTCGTAGCCGCGCTCGCGCAGCGCTGCGGCCGCGGCCTTGGCGCCAGCCTCGGCGAAATAGCCGCGGTAGCTGACGCAGCCGGCGATCGGAAAGCAGGAGTTGACAGGCACGATCGAGAATTCCGGGGCGGCGAACACGTTCCACACGGCGTATTGGCGCCCGAGGTCGGCGTAGCGCTTGTAGCTCTCGTTGTCGGGCAGCGCAAGTTCGCGGCTGGCGTAGGCGCGGATGCGCAGCACCGCGCGCAGCTTGGTCTTGATTTCCGGCGGCACCGCATCGCCCGCGAGTTCCTGTTCTATGGGTGTCGCCCGGCGCAACAGATCGATCTGCCCGCGCACCGCCTGCGCATAGTAGCCGAGCGTGCCGCAACCGCCGAGCAGGGGCAGAAAGGCCGCAAGCAACAGCAGGCGCATCAGCGTCCTCCGGATGCGCCGCGGCCGGCGCGTTCGAACGCGCCGCGCTCGAGGAAGGCCGCGACTTCGCGCGCCGCATGCGCGGAAGCGAGCATGCCGCTGTGGCTCACCGGCAGCACCACGCGATCGCGCATTCCGGCGACTTCGGTTTCTTCCAGACGCACCACGCCGTCATTGGTGCCGGGCAGACGCATCAGCATGCGTCCCAGGCCCCAGGGCCGGCTGCCGGCGATCACGCCGATTTCGCAGCGCGGCCGGAACGCCTCGGGCAGGCTGCGCCAGATCTCGCGGCTGGCGCCGAGCAGGTGCTTGCCCGCAACCATGCTTTCCATGTGCCGCCCCGCCATGCACGCGCGCACCGGCGTGCCCATCAGCACCACGCGGCCGATGCGCCGCTCCCCGTGGTTCCTGAGACAGCGCAGGACAACCAGGCCGCCCAAGCTGTGTCCGACCAGATGTATCAGCGGCTCGCGCACCTCGTCGATGCGCGCGGCCAGGCGCTGCGCGTGCTCATCCAGGCTGTTCGCCGTGGAGGGATAGCTGATGGTGTAAGCCGCGTAGCCGCGCCGCAACAGGCGCAGGCGCAGGCCCTGCATGACCCAGCCGCCCATCCACAAGCCGTGCACCAGGACCACCGCTTGGCTCACTGCGTACTCCCCGCGTTGGCGCGCGCGCCGAAGAGCATGCGCACGCCGGCGAGCGCCGGCAACAGGCAGAACAGGAGATAAGCCTTGCCGTAACTCCCGGTAATGCCGACCACCAGCCCGAATAGCGGCGGTGCAGCCAGCGCGCCGACGAAGGTGAAAAACTGCGTGCCGCCGGTGATCGCGCCGACGCGCCCGGGCGGCGCGCGCCGCGCCACCTCCGCCAGATACACCCCGTTCCATCCTACCGCGGACGCCCCGAACAAGGCGCTCACCAGCACGACCGCCGGCAGCGGCCAATTCGCGTCGAAATTGGCGACGGCCGTGCCGGCCGAGGCCATCATCAGCCCGAGCAGGCCGAGCATGCTGCGCGAGGACAGCCAGCGGTCGGCCACCGCGCCCCAGGTGATGCGGCCGACTACGCCGGCGCCGTGCGCCACCGAATAGATCAAGCCGGCACCGACCAGGCTGTATCCCAATTCCAGGTTCAGATAGGAGACAAAATAGACGATCAGCGCGAGCTGCGCCGAACCGAAGATCATCGAGACGATCGCGAGCTCGAGCACCGGCGCATTGGCCAGCACCATGCCCAACGGCGCAAAAAAATCCGACATGGAGCCGCTTCCGCGGGGAAACTGCGCCGCCGCTTCGCGCGCGCGGGCGGGCTGAATCGCCAGCACGGCCGCTGCGCACAACAGCGCGGCTGCCGCGGCGCTGCCGCGCCAGCCCAAATACAGGACCAGCGATGGAATCAGCGCGCCGGCGAGCGCACCGCCCAGCGGCACCCCGGTTTGCTTGATCGAGAAGATCAAGGACATCATGCGCGGCGGCGCTGCGCTCGCCAATATGTGCGAGGCCACCGGATTGACCATGCCATAGCCGGATCCGATCAAGCCGGCTGCGGCAAACACCAGAGGCAGCAGCGCCCCGGTTCCAAGCGCGAGACCCGCGGCGGCGAGACCGATGGATATCTGGCACACGCGCACCGGGCCGTAGCGCGCGATCAGCGCGCCGCAGGCGAGCCCCGACAGCATGGCGAACACGTACTCCAGCGCCACCAGCCAGCCTATGCCCTGGGCGGAGACGCCCAGTTGCGGCGCTACAACCGGGGCCAGCACCGATGGCGCGATCATCGCCATGGAGGTCAGCGCCTGCACCGCGAGCGTGATCGCCAGCGGCAGGGCTACGCCTTTCATGCGCGCGCAAGCGCCGCCGGGCACACGCTAGTCCAGCACTTCAATCGCGCCGCCCACAGTGACCGTGACCATGCTCACGCCGCCTTCGAAGCTGGGAGCGGGCACTTCGGGTACGGCGGCCGCCATCGAGCGGGCGAGCGCGAAGCGCGGCGGCGGCGCGCTGTATCCCGCGTTGACGTTGAGGTGCTGAATCTTGTAGCTGCGCCCACCGAGCGCGCTGCGCACAATGTCGGCGCGCGCCTTGAATGCGGCGATCGCCTCGGCAATGAGTTCGTTCTCCGCCTGCCGCCGCGCTTCGGGCGAAACCGAAAACGCGGTGTTGCCGAGCTGCATCCCCGCCTGCAGCTTGCCGATCAGCCGCGAAGCCGCTTCGAAATCCCGGCTCTCGAGGCGGATCTCCGCGCGCGCGCGCCAGCCCTGCAGCACATTGCCCTTGGCGTAGACGGGGTAGGTCTGATTATTGCCCGAACGCACGCGTACCCCAGGGTACTCGCGCGCCACGCGCAGAGCCTCGTTCGTCGCCTTGTTGACGGCGGCGGCCAGCACCGCGGGATTGGCATCGTTCAGCTCCACGTACAGGCTCGCCGTCACGGTGTCGTTCGCGAGTTCGCGCTGCGCCTCGGCCTGCAACTCGACCGTGTTGTAGCGCGGCGCCGGCTCGGCCGCGAACGCGGCCGCCGCGCCCAGCATCCCAAGAATCAGGAATATCGGTCTCAAAGCGCTCATGTCGGTTCAAGGCTCCGGTGCAAAAAAATGCAGTATATCCGCTTGCGCCGCGATCACGCCGCGCCGCGCAGTCGCCTGCGCAAACTCGTATATAATTCGCGTGAATGCGGGCACTAAAAAATAGATCCGCAATCGGCTGTCCGCAACGGACTTAACCAAGCACGAGGAGATTGAGATGAAGAAATTTGTCCAGGCCATGGGCCTCGCGACCCTGATCGCCCTGTCCGCACCGCTTGCGGCACAGGACAAAGTCAATATTTCCATTGCCACCGGCGGCACCGGCGGCGTGTATTACCCACTGGGCGGCGGCATGGCAGCCGTGTTTTCCAAATTCATCCCCGGCATGGAAGCCACCGCGGAAGTTACCGGCGGCTCGGTCGACAATCTCAAGCTGATCGGCAGCGGCAAACCTTATATCGGGCTGACCATGGCCGACGCGACCCTGGACGCCTATCGCGGCGAGGACAAGTTCAAGGGCAACAAGATCCCGGTGCGCACGCTGATGATCCTTTATCCGAACCGCATGCACGTGGTGTCGGTCGAAGGCCGCGGCGTCAAAAAGATCGCCGACCTGAAAGGCAAGCATGTCTCCACCGGCTCGCCCGGCAGCGCCACGGAAGTGATGGCCTTTCGCGTGATCGAAGCGGCCGGCCTGGACAAGGATAAGGACATGAAGCGCGAGCGCCTCGGCGTGGCCGAGTCGGTGAACGCGATGAAAGACGGCAAGATCGACGCCTTCTTCTGGGTCGGCGGACTGCCGACCGCCGGTGTGACCGACCTCGCCAACACGCCCGGCACCAAGATCAAGATGATCGATCACGCAGACCTGGTGCCGATGATGAACAAGAAATACGGCAACCTGTATATTGAAGACGTGATTCCAAAGTCGACCTATCGCGGCATGGACACCGACAACCATCAGGCCACGGTGATGAATATCCTGGTTGCGAACGCGAACATGGACGACAAGACCGCCTACAACATCGTCAAGACCATTTTCGACAAGCGCCAGGACCTGATCAACGTGCACAAGGAAGCGGCGAACTTCAGGCTCGAGAACCAGAAGGCGGCGGCCTCGCCGATCCCCTGGCACCCGGGCGCGGCGAAGTATTTCGCAGAGCATGGCATCAAGGTCAACTAGGCGCATTGCTCTCACCGACCCCGCCGACAGGCGGGGTTTTTTTGTCCTAGCCCGGCGCTCGAACGCCGGACAGCAGAGGCGACTCGGCCATGAGTGAAAAGAACAACCCGGAGGAAAACCTCGAACCGGTCATCAGCGACGAAGCGCTGAAGAAGGCCGAGGAGTTCATCGAGGAGGAAGAAGGCGCAGCCAATAAGTTAAGCGGCTGGCTGGCCGGCTTCATCACCCTGGCCGCGGTGGTGATGTCCGCGTTCCATTTGTACACGGCCTACGGCATTCTCGCGACGCAGACGCTGCGTCCGGTACACGTCGCCATGGTGCTGTTCCTCGGCTTCCTGGTGTTCCCGGTGGCGCAGCGCTATCGCCACCGCGTCATGTGGTGGGACTGGGCGCTCGCGCTGTTGTCTGTTGCGGTGGCGGTGTACCTGATCCAGGGCGGCGACGACTTCACCGACCGCAACACCTCACCCAATAACTGGGACATTTTCTTCGGCGTCGCATTGATCCTGATGGTAATGGAAGTCATGCGCCGCACCAACGGCTGGATCATGCCGGCGATCACCAGCGCGTTCATACTCTACGCCCTGTTTGGCGCCTACCTGCCCCACCCCTGGACGCACAAGGGCTATGAAGTCGGCCGCCTGGTCGGCCATATGTACATGACGCTGGAGGGAATCTACGGTGTGGCGGTGGATGTGTCCTCGTCTCTGATCATCCTGTTCACCATCTTCGGCGCCTTCCTGCAGTACTCGGGCGCGGGCAAGTTCTACATCGACTTTTCCTTCTCGGCGATGGGCGGCAAGCCCACCGGCGCCGGGCGAACGGTGGTGCTCGCCTCGTTCCTGCTCGGCGGGCCCTCGGGCTCCGGTGTCGCGACCACGGTGACGCTGGGCGCGGTCGCCTGGCCGATGCTGGCGAAGGCCGGCTACGAGAAAAACGCGGCGGGCGGACTGCTCGCCGCGGGAGGCCTGGGCGCGATCATTTCGCCGCCGGTGCTCGGCGCCGCGGCCTTCATCATCGCCGAGTTCCTGAAGATTTCCTATCTCGACGTGCTGCTGATGGCGTGCATCCCGACCATCCTGTATTACCTCGCGCTGTTCCTGATGGTCGAGATCGACGCGCGCAAATACAACATGGGTGACTTGCTGATTGAGAAAGCCGACACGGTGTGGAATCTGACCAAGCATTACTGGTACCACTTTCTGTCGCTGATATCGATTGTCGCGTTCATGATGTGGGGCTTCTCGCCGGTGCTGTCGGTGTTCTGGGCGACGGTGGTGTCCTTCGTCACCAGCTTCCTGCGCAGCGACACGGCGCTGTTCTCCTATGACCTGTTCCGCGGCAAACGCCCGCTGCTACCGTTGATCTTCAAGTCGCCCTTTGTCAAGGCCATGGAGGGCGGCTCGATCGGTGTGCTCAACGTCGCGGCGACCTGCGCCGGCGCCGGCATCATCGTCGGCGTGGTGACCCTGACCGGCCTGGGGCTGAAGTTCAGCTCCATCGTGATCGACTACGCCGGCGGCTCCCTGTTGTTGACCGCGATATTCACTTCGTTGGTGGTTTGGATCGTCGGCCTGGCGGTGCCGGTGACCGCCTCCTACATCATCTGCGCGGTGATCGCCGCGCCCGCGCTGATCAAGCTCGGCGTCCCCGACTTTGCCGCGCACATGTTCATTTTCTATTACGCGGTGCTGTCCGAAGTCTCGCCGCCGACGGCGCTGTCGCCGTTCGCAGCCGCGGCGATCACCGGCGGCGACCCGTACAAGACGACCATGCAGTGCTGGAAATACACCGTGCCTGCGTTCCTGGTGCCGTTCATGTTCGTGCTCGATCCCGCCGGCCAGGGATTGCTGCTGATGGGCTCGACCAAGGCGCTCGCGAATGCGAACTGGTGGTCGATGGCGGAGGTCACATTGACCGCGGCAATCGGCATCGCCGCGCTTGCCGGCGGCTTCCAGGGATGGGCGCTGATCAAGACCAACCTGGTGGAGCGCTGCATGCTGATCATCGCGGGGTTTGCACTGGTCTATCCGACAACGACGGCCGATATCATCGGTATCGGCTTCGTGATTGCGGCGCTGGCGCTGCAGTACCTGCGGCGCGGCTCTACGCCGGCTGCGCCTGCCTGAGTCGCAGGGGTTCGAGGCCCGCCCTCGGGCCGATCGGACTTCAAGCGAACGCTGATCGCGACGAGGGCGCCGCTCCAACAACCGCGGCGCCTTTAAGCGGCGGCTTGGGCGCGCGAGGCGCGCTTGCGGTCGTGCTCTTTCAGGTAGCGCTTGCGCAGCCGGATCGATTTCGGCGTGATTTCCACGAGCTCGTCGTCGGCGATGAATTCCACCGCCTTCTCCAGCGTGAGCTCGATCGCCGGTTCCAGGCGCACCGCCTCGTCCGTGCCCGAAGCGCGCACGTTGGTCAGCTGCTTGCCCTTGATCGGATTCACCACCAGGTCGTTGTCGCGCGAGTGGATGCCGATGATCATGCCTTCGTACAGGGCTTCGCCCGGCGCGACGAACATGCGCCCGCGCTCCTGCAGTTTCCAAAGCGCATAGGCGACGGCAGCGCCGTCCTCCTGGCTGATCAGCACGCCGTTGCGGCGCTCGTCCATGTCGCCCTTGACCGGGCCGTAGTCGTCGAATATGTGGCTGGCAAGGCCGGTGCCGCGCGTGAGCGTGAGGAACTGGCCCTGAAATCCGATCAGGCCGCGCGCCGGGATGCGGTATTCCAGGCGCACGCGGCCGCGGCCGTCGGGCACCATGTCCTGCATGTCGCCCTTGCGCCGGCCCAACTCCTCCATTACCGCGCCCTGGTGGCCTTCTTCCACGTCCACCGTCAGCAGCTCGTAGGGTTCCTGCTTCACGCCGTCGATTTCCTTCATTACCACGCGCGGGCGACCCACGCCGAGTTCATAGCCTTCGCGGCGCATGTTCTCCAGCAGGATGGTCAGGTGCAGCTCGCCGCGCCCGGAAACGATGAAGGTATCGGAATCCTGCGTAAACTCGACCCTCAGCGCGACATTGCTCTTGACCTCGCGCTCGAGGCGCTCGCGGATCTGGCGGCTGGTGACGAACTTGCCTTCGCGCCCGGCAAGCGGTGAATTGTTGACCATGAAGTTCATGGTCAGCGTCGGCTCGTCCACTTTCAGGAGCGGCAGCGCGTCGGCCTGCTCGGGTGCGCAGATGGTCGAGCCTATGCCGATTTCCTCGATGCCGTTGATCAATACGATGTCGCCGGCCACGGCTTCGTCCGACACCACACGCTCGAGCCCTTCGAACGTCAGTACCTGGTTGATGCGCGCCTTCAAGGGCTGCGAATCCGGCCCGTTCATCACCACCACATCCTGCAGCGGCCTGATGCGTCCGCGCGAAATGCGCCCGATGCCGATCTTGCCGACGTAGCTCGAGTAGTCGAGCGAGCAGATCTGCAGCTGCAGCGGACCGTTCGGATCGTCGTTGCGCACCGGCACATGCTTGAGGATGGCGTCGAACAGCGGGCGCATGTTGAACTTCTGGTCGTCCTTGAGCTCATCGATCGACTTCGGCGCATCCTTCATGTCGGCAGCCGCCCAACCATGCAGCGCCGAGGCGTAGATGACCGGAAAATCGAGCTGCGCTTCGGTCGCGCCGAGCTTGTCGAACAGCTCGAAGGTGTGGTTGACCACCCAATCCGGACGCGCGCTCGGGCGGTCGACCTTGTTGACCACGACGATGGGCTTCAGGCCCAGCGCCAGCGCCTTGCGCGTGACGAAGCGGGTTTGCGGCATCGGGCCCTCGACCGCATCGACCAGCAGCAGCACGCTGTCGACCATGGACAGCACGCGCTCGACTTCGCCGCCGAAGTCCGCGTGGCCCGGCGTGTCGACGATATTGATGTGCGTGCCCTCGTAAGTGACGGCGCAGTTCTTGGCGAGAATGGTGATGCCGCGCTCGCGCTCCAGGTCGTTGGAGTCCATCACGCGTTCCTGCACATGCTGATAGGAGGCGAAGGTTCCGGACTGGCGCAGCAGCTTGTCGACCAGCGTGGTCTTGCCGTGGTCGACGTGGGCGATGATGGCGATATTGCGAATGGGGCGGGTCATGGGAAACAGTCTAAATAGAATTGCAGGTCGTGTCGCGAACCGGCACGAAAGCAACAACTGCTTGCCCCCGCCTGATCTTGCTCGAACCTAGGTTGAAATGCCTGGACCAGAACTGCCCCGTGGGCGGCTTTGGAAGACCAGAAAATTCAATATGTTAGCAGATTCTGCGCGGGAAAGCCCGTATTTCGGGCATGCTAATATCTTCGTGCCTTGCGCCGGCTTCGACGCGAGCTATATTTACCCATAGAAACAGGTAATTATCCATGGACATCGACACCAGTCAGGGGCGCGCGACCGGCATGGGGCCAGGCGCGGAAACTGGCGCGGCGCGCAGGTTTCAGGCGCAGCTCGCCACGCCCTTCGGCATCGTCGGCGTGTGCACCGAAGGCGATGCGCTGGCGGCGATCGTGTACCTGCCGCGCAGCGCCGGCGAACGCGCGCCCGCAAACGCGCTGGCCGAACGCGCCTGCGCGCAGATCGAAAAATATGTCGCCGACCCGGCCTACCGCTTCAGGCTGCCGCTGAAACCGCTGGGCACTGCGTTCCAGCGTCGCGTATGGGAGCAGATCGCGGCGGTTCCCTTGGGTGAGACCCGGACTTACGGCGAGCTTGCCCGCAGGCTGCAAAGCGCGCCGCGGGCGGTGGGCCAGGCCTGCGGCACGAATTATTTTCCGCTGGTGATCCCCTGCCATCGCGTCGTCGCGGCGAACGGCCTCGGTGGATTCGCCCATAACAGCAGCGGCTATCTGATCGAGGTCAAGCGCTGGCTGCTCGCGCATGAAGCGCGCGCGAGCTGAAGCGAGCGCGAGCGGCGCCCTGAAGGAGGGCGACGCCAGCCTGCTCGACGAATTCTGTGACCATCTGTGGCTCGAAGACGGGCTGTCGAAGAACACGCTCGAAGCCTACCGGCGCGATCTCAGCCTGTTCGGCGACTGGCTTCTGCGCGAGCGCGCGCGCGGCCTGCTCGAAACGCGCGAAGAGGATCTGTCGGCCTATTTCGCATTTCGCTATACCGGCGCGCGGCTGCGCGCGAGTTCGCAGGCGCGCTTGCATTCCAGCCTGAAGCGCTTTTTCCAGTATGCCCTGCGCGAGCGCTGGCTCGCCGCCGATCCCACGCTCAAGCTGGACACCCCGAAAAAGCCGCAGCGTTTTCCCAAATCGCTCACGGAGGCCGACGTGGAAACGCTGCTCGGCGCGCCGGACGTGGACAGCGCCCTGGGCCTGCGCGACCGCGCCATGCTGGAAATGCTCTATGCCACAGGACTGCGCGTGTCCGAGCTGGTTGGGCTGAAACTGGTCGAGATCAGCCAGGACATGGGCGTGGTGCGCGTTTTCGGCAAGGGCGGCAAGGAACGCATGGTGCCCATGGGCGAAGAAGCATCGTCCTGGCTTGCGCGCTACCTGCGCGACGGGCGGCCGCGGCTGCTCGGGCGCGCGCAGTCCGACGCGGCCTTCATCACTGCGCGCGGCGCGGCGATGACGCGCCAGGCCTTCTGGTACCTGATCAAGCGGCATGCGCGCGCCGCCGTGCCGGGTAAATCCATGTCGCCGCACACCTTGCGCCATGCGTTCGCCACTCACCTGCTGAACCACGGCGCCGATTTGCGCGTGGTGCAGATGCTGCTCGGCCACGCCGACATATCCACCACGCAGATCTATACGCATGTGGCGCGCGAGCGCCTGAAGCAGTTGCATCAGAAGCACCATCCGCGCGGCTAGAACGGCGGCCGCAATTGACCAAGGTACGCACGTGAGCAAGAAAGAGCATGTTTCGGAAACACCGGCGACGGCGATGCTGAAGAAACATGGCGTCGCCTACACCGAACACCCATACGCGTATGAGGAGCATGGCGGGACCGCGGTATCGGCGCGAGAACTGGGCGTGCCCGAGCATCAGGTGGTAAAGACCCTGGTCATGGAAGACGAGGCGAAGCGAGCGCTGATCGTGCTGATGCACGGCGATCGTAAAGTCTCGACCAAGAATCTGGCGCGCCAGATCGGCGCGAAGAAAGTCGAACCCTGCGCGCACGAGGCGGCGGGCCGCCATTCGGGTTATCTGGTCGGCGGCACCTCGCCCTTCGGCACGAAAAAGCGCATGCCGGTGTACGTCGAAAAAAGCGTGCTCGAGCTGGAGAAGATCTACATCAACGGCGGCCGGCGCGGCTATCTCGTGGGCATGGCCCCCGCCGAGATTGTGCGCCTGCTCGAGGCGAAACCGGTCGAAGTGGCGTTGGAGTAGTTCGCGTCCCGACGCGTCCGGGGATCGCGGGGGCGCGTTCGCCCCCTACTTCTTGCCGCGTTCGATCACCACGCCCACACGCCGCGCGTCGCGCTGGGCGCCGATCTTGGCGACGCTGACGCGCACCCACGGCGCCTGGAATTCCCCCAGCAGGATTTCCGCGATGTGCTCCGCCAGCGTTTCGACCAGGCCGTAGTGCTGCGCCACCAGGATGGCGCGTATGCGGTCTATCACCACCGCGTAGTCGATGGTGTCGGCGACCTTGCCGCTCTTGAACACGCGCGCGCTGCCCAGCGCGATATCCAGATCGAGTTCCACCTTCTGCGTAATGGTGCGTTCGCGCTTATAGATGCCGATGCGCGCGTCCAGCCGCACTTCGCGCAAGAATATGATGTCCATGTCGGGGAGCCGGTGCAGGGGCTAGGGCGGGATTGCGTTAGCGCGTAAAATGGGCAGCACATTCTAACAGGCCCCCGATCCCTTGATATGGCAACCTTGATTTTCACCATTGCGGCATATCTCATCGGCTCGCTGTCGTTCGCGGTGATCGTGAGCCGTGCGTTCGGGCTCCCCGATCCGCACAGCTACGGCTCGGGCAATCCGGGCGCGACCAATGTGCTGCGCACCGGCAGGAAACTCGCCGCCGCGCTGACGCTCGCGGGCGACACCGGCAAAGGCGTGCTTGCCGTGCTGCTGGCGCGGTATTTTGCCGCGGACTACGGCGTGGATGCGAGCGGCCTGGCGCTGGTGGCGCTGGCGGTGTTCCTCGGCCACGTCTATCCGCTGTTTTTCGGCTTCAAAGGCGGCAAGGGCGTGGCCACTGCGCTGGGCATCCTGTGCGCGCTGAACCTGTGGCTGGGCCTGGCGACGCTGGCAAGCTGGCTGGTGATCGTGCTGATATTTCGCATGGTCTCGCTCGCCTCCATCGTCGCCGCGGTGTTTGCGCCCTTCTACACCGCCTGGCTGTTCGGCACGGCAAGCCCGCTGCTTCCGGGCGTGCTCGCGATCGCGGCCTTGCTGATCTACCGGCATAAGGAAAACATCCAGCGCCTGATCGCAGGCCGCGAAAATCGCATCGGCGCGAACAAGCCGGATTCGGCGTGACCGGCGCCAGCGTGAATGCAGGCGCGCTGCTCGCCCCGCTGCTGGGCTTCGCCCTGACGCTGTTCCTGTTGCGCGTCCTCATTCCCAAGGCGCGGCGCTACGGCCTGGTCGACCATCCGGCCGCAGGGCGCAAGGACAGCGGCAGCGGCACGCCGACCATAGGCGGCCTGGCGATCGTGGCGAGTTTGGCGCTGACAGCGCTGCTCGCGCAGTTCGCCAGCCAGGTGCACCCCGCGTTCTGGGCCGGCCTGTGCCTGATCGCGCTCACCGGGACGCTCGACGACCTGTTCGACCTGCAGCCCGCGATCAAGTTTGCGGCACAGATCGCGGCCGCGCTGCTGATGGTCTACTGGGGTGGATTGCAGTTGCATACGCTCGGCGACCTGGTGAGCGACAAGCCCTTGCTGTTGGGGCGTCTGGCAGTGCCGCTCACCGTGTTCGCGGTTATCGGCGTGGTCAATGCGATCAACCTCTGCGATGGCGCGGACGGCCTGGGCGGCGGCCTGGTATTCATCGCAGTATTCTGGATCGCGCTGATGAGCGCCCTCGGCTCGAGCAGCGGCACGCTCGAGCTCTTGCTCGCGATGCTGGGCTGCATCGCCGCCTTCCTCGCCTGCAATATGCGCTCGCCCTGGCGCAGCCGCGCCGCAGTCTTCCTCGGCGATGCCGGCAGCCTGTCTCTGGGCTTTGCCCTGGCCTGGCTCACGGTCGCGGCAGCGCAGCCGCAGGCGCCGCTGTTCGCGCCGGTCACGGCGATCTGGCTGGTGGCGATACCGATCAGCGACACCATCGTGTGCATGACGCGGCGCCTGCTCAAGGGACAAAATCCGTTTCGCGCCGACCGCACCCATCTGCACCATATCCTGATCGACCTCGGCATGTCGGTGGGCGCGGCCGTGGCACTGATCCACCTGATCGCCTTCGCGCTGGCCGCAGCCGGCGTCGCCGGCTGGGCACTGCAGGTGCAGGAGCACCACATGTTCTACACTGCCATGGCGGTCTTCGCCTTGTATATCGTTCTGGTGCAGACCGGTCTGCACCGGGTGTCCGCAACGCAGGCGGCGAGGGTACACAAAATTTGACAATTGCCCATCGGCGCGCGGCGGGCGTACGCAATATCAACGGCACTAGAATTGCTGGCTTCAACATCGGCCTTTGGCCTCATCGAACAAAGCACGAGAAACCGGGCTCAATGCGCAAACGTGGTCACATAGTTCCAGCGCCCTTGCTCGCGCTGACGGGCATGGCGGCACTGGCGTCCTCCGTGTGGGCGCAGCAGCAGCCGCCCGGCGCGCCTATCGGCCCGACCGCACCGCCCACGCCCTACTCCCCATCCGCCGCGGCCGCGGCCCAGAGCGGCCCGGCGCAAAGCGGGGGAATCACGCTGAAGCTCATGGGTGCGCTGATCACGGTCAATCCCTCGCTGAAGGTTGAGACTAAACAGGACGACAATATTTTCCTGTCCCCGAACAACCGCAGCGCCGACCAGATCCTGGTGCTGACTCCGGCAGTGCGCCTGGATATGCGCCAGGCGAACAACACTTTCAGCCTGCGCATGAGCACGACCCTCACGCAATACCAGAAAAGCACGGCGGACAACAACACCAGCTACAACCTCGGCGCCCTCGCCAACCTCGACCTGGGCACGCGCCTGCGCGCCAACCTGAGCGCCGATTTTCTCGACAGCGTGGATCCGCGCGGCTCGACCAACAACCCGATCGAGTCCACGCCGGATCACTACCGCCAGGTCCAAGGCCGCGGTATTTTCTCCTACGGCGCGCGCGAGGCGAAGGGGCGCATCGATTTCGAACTCGGGCAGCTGTGGCGCAACTACATCAATAACCGCAGCGTCACCGCGGCCGAAGACCGTACCGCCGGCGACATCGGCGCAACTTTCAACTGGCGCGTCGGTCCAAAAACCACCCTGCTGATTCAGGGCAAGCACACGCGGATCGACTATCTGCTCGCCAGTTCGAACCTGAACAGCGTCGAAAACGCGCTACTGGCCGGGGCCGTCTGGGAAGCGACCGCCAAGACAAAGGCAGCATTCAGGATAGGCATGGTGAAGAAAGACTTCGACGATACGGCACGTGCCAGTTCGACGACGCTGAGTTGGACCGGCGAAGCGACCTGGAGTCCGCGTACGTACTCACATGTCTACCTGAGTCTCAACCGCTCGCCGGCAGAGACCACCGGCGGGGTCGGCGATTACATCGACCGCACCAACACCGCCGCGCGCTGGACGCATGATTGGTCAAGCCGCTTCACTTCCGAGGCCTCGGCCGCCTATATGACCGACGCTTACCAGGGCGTGGCACGCACGGACAATACGCAAATTTACGGACTCAAGGCAACTTACAAAATGCGGCGCTGGCTCAGTTTCGGCGGCGATTACACGCACGCCAACCGCAGTTCGGACGACAGCAATTTCGACTATAAGCGCAATGTGTTCATGCTGTTTTTCAATGCGGCCCTCTGATAGAATTACCGGCCAGTCGGACCCGATGCTGGCCTGCTCGTACGGAGTGTAATTTCTAATGGCTCGTTCCGGCGGTTTCATTCTGCTTTTATGCTTCTGCCTGTTCGGCGCAATTTCCTGCGCGCAGGCGCCTGTGCTGTCCAGCACCTCGGCTGCAGCGCCCGAACAGCGGGAATCCGATGCGCCTTCCAAGGCAGACAATCTTTCTACCTATCGCTTGTCCACCGGCGACGTCATCAGCATCACCGTCTATGGCGAAGACGACCTGAAGCGCGAGAAGGTGCGCCTCACCGACGCCGGCACGATTTCCTATCCGGTATTGGGCGAAATCCAGGTGCGCGGCAAGACCACGGGCGAACTGGAAAAAATCATTACCGACGGTTTGCGCGGAACCTACCTGGTCAACCCGCGCGTAGCGGTGACCATAGACGAATACCGGCCCTATTTCATCAATGGCCAGGTCACCAACAACGGCAGCTTTCCGTTCCAGCCCGGACTGACGGTACGCAAGGCGGTTTCCATTGCCGGAGGCTTCAAGGAACGCGCCTCCCTGAGCAAGATCACCATCGTGCGCGACGGGGACAAGACCAACACGCCGGTCAAAGCCGATCTGAATACGCCGGTGTACCCGGGCGACATCCTTAGCGTCGGGGAAAGCTTCTTCTAGGCAGGAGGCGTCCCCTGATGCGGCGCACGCGCTTGCCTATGCTGAATCACCGGTGATGAGCCTGCGACTGACGCTGCTTGCAGTTGCCGCAGGTGCCACACTCCAGGCGCCGTACGCTTGCGCCGGCACGAGCCTGCTCGACTTTGCCTACCGCGCCGACCAGCCCGCGTTCCAGCTGCGCGCGCCGGCAGCGGGCGCCGCGCTGCCGCGCACGCTGGAGGAATACCAGCCGCCGCCGGCCCCGCCCGATGCCGCTGCCGCGACTGATCCGGGGCCCGCGACCCCGCTGCTCTATATCTGGGACCGCGTGCGCGCCGGATTCAATCTGGGCAAGATCGACGGCCCGCTGGTGGCGCATTGGCAGGCGTGGTATCTGGCTCATCCGCAGCTGCTCAAGGCGCTGTTCGAGCGCAGCCGGGTCTACATCTACTATGTGACCGAGGAAATCGAAAAGCGCAAACTGCCGAGCGAGCTCGCCTTCCTGCCCATGGTCGAGAGCGGCTACGACCCGATGGCCCTGTCCTCGGCCCAGGCTTCCGGCCTGTGGCAGTTCATTCCGTCCACCGGAAAAGCGCGCGACTTGAAGCAGAGTCTGCTCATGGATGCGCGCCGCGACATCATCGCCTCCACCGCCGCCGCGCTCGATTACCTGCAGGACTTGCACCAGCGCTTCGGCGACTGGCAGCTTGCGCTCGCCGCGTACAACTGCGGCGAGTCCTGCGTGGCAAGCGCGATCGAGCGCAACAAAGCGAGGGGTCTGCCGACCGCTTACGGCACGCTGGCGCTGCCGGAGGAAACGCGCAACTACCTGCCCAAGCTGCAGGCGCTGAAGAACATCGTCGCCGATCCGGGCGCGTTCAACATCCAGATCGAGCCGGTGCCGAACAAGCCTTACTTCGCCGCCATCGCGAACGACCGCTATATCGATGTCGATATCGCGGCACGGCTGGCGGAGATGCCGCTGGAGGAGTTCGTCGCCCTCAACCCGGGATTCAAGCTGAACCTGATCTCGAGCGGCCCGAGCGCGAAAATCGTGCTGCCGGTGGACAAGGTCGAAACCTTCCTCAGCAATCTGGAAAATTACCGAGAGCCGCCGAAGCAGGCAAGTCGCGCCGAACGCAAGGCGCCATCGAAACCCAAGGCCCGCGCTGCGGACGCGGGCACGAGCGTGCGCTGATGACGAAGCACCCGCGCCGCTTGCACGCAATTCTGCTCGCGCTGCTGCTTGCGTCGTCCGGCGCCGGCTTGGCCGTAGCGGGTACCGACGAACTCGCCACGCGCGCCGCAAAAGGCGAACCTGCTGCGATCATTCAGCTGCTCGAGCAGGCGCGCGCAGGCGACGCCGAGGCGGCACTGAATGTGGGCATGCTCTACTACGAGGGGCGGGTGGTCGAGCGCAATTTCGCGCTCGCGCGCGAGTGGTTGGACAAGGCTGCGGCGAAAGGCCAGACGCAGGCGATGAACCTGATCGGGCACATGTACCAGGAAGGCCTGGGCGTGACGCAGGATTACGTGCAGGCGCGCCTGTGGTACCGCCAGGCCGCCGATGCCGGACTCGCGGCGGCGGCCAATAACCTCGGCTGGCTTTACCTCGAGGGCCATGGCAGCGGCAAGAGCCCGGCGCTGGCGAAGGAATGGTTCGAGCGCGCGGCGGAGCAGAAATTTCCCGCGGCCCTTTACAACCTCGCATACCTCTACTCGAACGGCGTCGGCGTTCCGCGCGATCCGCAGCACGCGCTCGATCTGTATCGCGAAGCCGCCGGGGATGGCTACGCGCCCGCGCTGCGCGCGATCGGCTGGGCGTATCAGACCGGGCAGGGCGTAGAGCGCGATTACGCCGAAGCAAGGAAATGGTACGAGCAGGCCGCAGAAAAAGGCGAACTCGAGGCCGAGGCCATGCTCGGGCAGTTGTTCCAGCAGGGGGTGGGCGTGGCGCCGGATCTGAACGCCGCGCGCGCGCATTTCGAGAAGGCCGCCGCCGGCGGCGATCCGCTGGGCCAGCTGTTCCTCGGCTGGCTGTACCAGCAGGGCCTGGGGGTGGCACAGGATTACACCAGCGCGCTTGCCTGGTATCGCAAGTCGGCTGCGCAGGGCAATGCCACCGCGCAAAACAATATCGGCTACCTCTACGACGAAGGCCTGGGAGTAAAACGCGACGACAAAGAGGCGATGGCCTGGTACCGCAAAGCCGCCAAGCAGGACGAGCCCACCGCGCTGTTCAACCTCGGCCACATGTACGAGGACGCGCGCGGCGTGGGGCGCGACCTGGACGAGGCGTTCCGCTATTACCAGCGAGCCGCCGAGCACGGCAATATTGCAGCGAAACGCATCCTCGGCAGGGCCGACCGGTAGCGCCGGGCTGGCGCGCTCCATCTGCCCTGGCCTCGCCCTGGCGATTGACACCCGCCTGCATATGCTCTCTAATCTGTGTTCACATGTTGAACGCATCCCTCAGGAATGGGTCTCGACACGACTAGCCCCAGAACGGCCGAGGCCGCAGGCACGGCCGGGCGGCCAATGGAGGAGACCCATTACCGCCTGCTCAGGCTCCTCGAAACCCGGCCCGACCTGAGTCAGCGCGATCTCGCGCGCGAACTCGGCACCAGCCTGGGCAAGACCAATTACTGCCTCAACGCGCTGATCGAAGCGGGCTGGGTCAAGGTGCGCAATTTCCGCAACAGCCAGAACAAGCTCGGCTACGCCTATCTGCTCACGCCGCGCGGCATCGAAAACAAGGCGGCGATCGCCGTGCACTTCCTGCGGCGCAAGATGGACGAGTACGAAGAGTTGAAGCGTGAAATCGAACTGCTGCAGCACGAAGTCGCGGCCAATGGGAAAGTGAAGGCGGAATGAACGCCTAGTTCGCGCTGCCGTGTAGACAGCGGCGCGACGGGACCGCCGCGCAGGAGCAGGAAATTATGCGAAACACGCAAGTGTGTTGCAGGGCGGTAGCGTGCCTGAAGCTGCGCCAGCCGGGACAGAGCTCCATGCGCTTGCGCCTGCCGCAACACTGAACTGAACATATCGAGACCGATAAAATGCGAAATTACAGCACGCGCAAGCGCATCCTCGTAACCGGCGGCGCCGGTTTTCTCGGCTCGCACCTGTGCGAACGCCTGCTCGCGGACGGTCACGACGTGCTCTGCGCCGACAACTTCTTCACCGGCACCAAGGACAACATCGTGCACCTCATCGGCCAGCCGCATTTCGAGCTGATGCGCCACGACGTGACCTTTCCGCTCTACGTCGAGGTCGACGAAATCTACAACCTCGCCTGCCCCGCCTCGCCGGTTCACTACCAGTACGACCCGGTGCAAACGACGAAAACATCCGTGCACGGTGCGATCAACATGCTCGGCCTCGCAAAGCGCGTGAAAGCGAAAATACTCCAGGCTTCCACCAGCGAAGTCTACGGCGATCCGCAGGTGCACCCACAGACCGAAGACTACTGGGGCAACGTCAACCCGATAGGCACCCGCTCCTGCTACGACGAGGGCAAGCGCTGCGCCGAGACCCTGTTCTTCGATTACCACCGCCAGCACAGGCTCAGGATCAAAGTGGCGCGCATCTTCAACACCTACGGCCCGCGCATGCACCCGAACGACGGCCGCGTGGTGTCGAATTTCATTGTGCAGGCCTTGAAGGGCGAACCGATCACCATTTTCGGCGAGGGCAAGCAGACGCGCTCCTTTTGCTACGTGGACGACCTCATCGAAGCTCTGGTGCGCATCATGGCGACGCCGGACGAATTCACCGGCCCGGTCAACATCGGCAATCCGGGCGAATTCACCATCTTCGAACTCGCGCAAAAGGTAATCGAATTGACCGGATCGAAGTCGCGCATCGTGTTCCAGCCGCTGCCGAGCGACGATCCGATGCAGCGCAAGCCGGATATCGCGTTGGCGAAGTCGGCACTGGGTTGGGAGCCCGCAATGGGGCTCGAAATGGGTCTGCTGAAGACGATCGATTATTTCCGGAATTCCACTCGGGATGCTTGCTAGCTGCGTACCAAGCGCGATGTCGCGCAGCGTCGAAGCGGATTATGCAGACCGATGAAGGATAACTTCGACAGCAGTTCGTTTCGCAACAAGGCCCCCGGTTTCACTGACCCGGTTCAACTCCCGGCTAACGGGGAAACCGCCAAGCAGTGGCAGGACGCCAACAGATCCTGGTGGGAAAAGACCCCGATGCGCTACGACTGGCGCGATCCGATTCGGAGCCTACCCGGCACCAAAGAGTACTATGAAGAAGTTGACCGCCGCTTCCTGGAAGCCGTAAGGCATTACCTGCCGTGGAAGCGCATACCGTTCGAAGCGCTCATCCCTTTCGATCAGCTGAAGCAGTTGGATGTTCTCGAGATTGGCGTCGGCCAGGGCACGCACGCGCAACTGATCGCGCCACGCGCGAAGTCGTACACAGGAATCGACCTGACCGATGCGGCCTGCGCTTCCACAAGGAAGCGCTTCGAATTGTTCGGCCTCGACGGGAAGATCATGCGCATGGACGCCGAAGCCATGTCGTTCCCGGACAATTGCTTCGACTTCATCTGGAGCTGGGGCGTAATCCATCATTCGGCCAATACCCAGAACGTGCTCAAGCAAATGCACCGCGTGCTGCGGCCCGGCGGGCGCGGCACGCTTATGGTCTACTACCGATCACTCATCCAGTATTACCTGATCAACGGGATAGCCAGAGGCCTGTTGCACGGACAATTCTGGAAGACCGGGGATATTCATCAGATCAATCAAGCGGCCACGGATGGCGCGCTCGCACGGTATTTTTCGCTTGGGGAGTTTGCCGCCCTAGCTGGCGGTCTCTTCACCGTCGAGAAGCATTGGATTACGGGCCAGAAGCCGGATGCGATTCCGCTGCCCAATGGCCGCCTCAAACGCTTCTTTCTCGGCCATGTTCCCGACGGCGCGACCCGCTTCATCACCGACCGACTGCGGCTCGGAACATTTCTCCTTCTCGAAATCAGGCGACTTTGACCAGCTACTCGACCCCCGTCGCAGTCCGCGCAAATTGTCTGCCTGGGCCCATGCAATGTGCGGCATAGCCGGCATATTCGCCTATCGCGATTCCGCGCCGCCCGTCGATCAGGGGGAATTGCTGCGCATGCGCGAAGCCATGGTCAAGCGCGGACCGGATGGAGCGGGCTTGTGGCTGTCTGCGGACAAACGTGTGGGCTTGGCCCATCGCAGGCTTTCAATCATCGATCTGACCGATGACGGCGCGCAACCGATGAGTTCGGCCGACGGCGGTTTGATGATTGCGTTCAATGGCGAAATCTACAACTACCGCGAACTGAGGCAGGAACTCGAAGCCAAGGGCCATCGGTTTCGATCGCAGTCCGACACTGAAGTACTGCTCCATCTCTACGCCGATCGCGGCCAGGAAATGGTCCATGGCTTGCGCGGCATGTACAGCTTCGGTATCTGGGACGAACGCAGAAAAGGCCTGTTCCTGGCGCGCGATCCGTTCGGGATCAAGCCGCTGTATTACGCGGACAACGGGCATTCCATACGCTTCGCCTCGCAGGTGAAAGCGCTGCTTGCGAGCGGCATTCCGGATCTCGGCCCGGACCCGGCGGGGCATGCCGGATTCTTCGTTTGGGGATCCGTCCCGGAGCCGCACACCCTGTATAAGGCCATCCGCGCCGTGCCCGCCGGCTCCAGTCTCTGGCTCGCGCTCTCCGGACGCCGTGTCGACAAAGTGTTTTTCGACATAAGCAGGGAGTTCGCCGCGGCCGAACGCCAGGGTAGCGATCTGACAGATGGCGAGGCCGAGCAGAGCATTATGAACGCGCTGCACCTTAGCATTCGCCGCCATCTGGTGGCCGATGTACCGGTTGGTGTGTTCCTTTCGGCCGGCTACGATTCGACTGCGTTTACCGCCATTGCTTCAAAACTATCTGCCGACCCCTTGCGCACTTTCACTCTGGGTTGCAGGGAATATGCAGGCACGCCGAATGACGAAACATCGCTTGCCCGCCTTGTGGCAGAGCATTACGGCTGCCGTCATGCCGAGTCCTGGACGGAGAGTACCGACTTCGCGAGGAGGTTCGAGGCGTTCGTACTGGCCATGGACCAACCAAGCATTGACGGCGCCAACACCTTTCTCGTCAGCGCGCATGCGGCAGGCTCCGGATTGAAGGTGGCAATCTCGGGAATCGGTGGCGATGAGCTTTTCGGTGGTTATCCGGGCTTTGCGGAGATTCCTCGCGCTGCCGCACTGCTTGCCCCGCTCGCGCGCGTGACCGGCTTTGGCACCGCGTTCCGACGCGCCGCGTCCCCGCTATTGGCGAAGATCACCTCCACGAAGTACGCCGGGATATTCGAATTCGGGAACGACATCGGCCAGCTCTATCTGCTGCGCCGAGGACTGTACATGCCATGGGAATTGCCGCAGCTGATGGATCCGGGATCCGCGCGCACCGGATGGCAGGATCTTCATGCAGTGGAGCGCTTATACGCGACCACCAGCGGCATAAGAAGCAACTTTCTCAAGATTTCTGCCTTGGAACTGACGCACTACATGCGCAACCAGCTGTTACGCGATGCCGACTGGGCCGGGATGGCGCATTCGCTTGAAATCCGCGTTCCTTTCCTGGACCTGGATCTCTTGAAATGCGTCGCACTGGCCTCCACCAGGATCGCCATCTCGAGAAAAAAACTGATGGCGGGCGTGCATGACCCAGAGCTGAGCAAGCGCATATCGGATCGCCCCAAGACGGGCTTCCTGATTCCGCTCGAGCAATGGGGCAGCCAGTTCACCCGCGCCTATCCGGGCCGCCACCGCGGCCTTCGGGCGTGGGCGCGCGCGATACACGGGCGATTCAATTGAATGCCGCGAGTACCGCCTGAAACATGAGCGCGGATACCGCTCCCGATCGACTGGTCATCGAGGCCGGACGCGCCCACCGCGACTATTGGCGCGACATCTGGCGCTATCGCGAGCTGATGTACATTCTCGCCTGGCGCGACTTGAACGTGCGCTACAAGCAGACGATCATCGGTGTGGTTTGGGCGCTTATTCGGCCCGCGCTCACCATGCTAGTATTCGTCGCGTTTCGCCGCCTCGTGGGAATCGAGCGAGGCGCCGCGCCGGAGGCGATTCTCGTCCTGGCTGCAGTACTACCCTGGCAATTCTTCTCGAGCGCACTTTCGGAGTCTTCCGCCAGCCTAGTTGGCAACGCCAGCCTGATATCCAAAATCTACTTTCCGCGCCTCATCATACCCTGCACTGCGGCAATCACCAGTCTGGTGGATTTCCTAATCACGCTAGCCATGCTCGTTGTGCTGATGCTTTGGTACGGTTTTGCGCCCGGATGGCAGATACTCGCCTTGCCCATATTCATTGCGCTCACCTTCTGCTTGTCCTTGGGGTTCGGGCTGTTCCTCTCCGCGCTCAATGTCCAATATCGCGACTTCCGCTACGTAGTGCCATTCATCGTTCAATTCGGGCTTTTCATCTCTCCGATTGCCTTTACCACGGCAAACGTGCCAGAACGCTGGCGCCTTGTGTTCGAGCTGAACCCCCTGGTGGGAATCATCGACGGATTTCGCTGGGCCATCCTCGGCAGCCACGCGCCGCTTGACTATCGGGCATTGGCGCTCTCCCTCACGATCACCGCTGCGATGGTGCTCCTTGGCGTATGGTATTTCCGCCGCGTGGAACGCGGCTTTGCCGACGTGATCTGAGCATGAATGACGTCATCATTCAGGTCGAACGCCTGAGCAAGAAATACCGCATTCGTCACCAGCGGCCTGAACGCTATGTTGCGCTGCGCGACGTGATTGCGGACAGGATTGCGAATTTGCTCCGTCCGGCGCCTGCTGCAGGCGAGCATATCGACGTCGAAGATTTCTGGGCGCTGAAAGACGTCTCCTTCGAAGTCAAACGCGGTGACGTGTTGGGTATCATCGGGCGCAATGGCGCAGGCAAGAGCACGCTGCTGAAAGTGCTCGGGCGCATTACCGAGCCGACCGGCGGGCGCGCAGTTATTGCGGGCCGGGTGGCGAGCCTGCTCGAAGTGGGAACCGGATTCCACCCGGAATTGACCGGTCGCGAGAATATCTTCCTGAACGGCGCCATTCTCGGCATGTCCAGAGCAGAAATCCGGTCAAAATTCGACGAAATCGTCGATTTTGCCGGGATAGAGCAATTTCTCGACACGCCGGTGAAGCGATACAGCAGCGGAATGTATGTCCGCCTGGCGTTCGCCGTCGCCGCTCACCTGGAGCCGGAAATACTGATCGTGGACGAGGTGCTTGCAGTCGGTGACGCCCAGTTTCAGAACAAGTGCCTCGGCAAGATGAGCGACGTGGCAAAGCGCGGGCGTACCGTTCTGTACGTGAGCCACCAGATGGCGGCGATCGAGAATCTATGCCGGACCGGCCTGCTGCTCGAGCGCGGCCAGGTGAAATTCCTCGGCTCCGCTCGAGAAGCGATCGCGGCATATTCACGATCGGACGAGGGCGACTCGAAGCAACAGTCATTGCTGCAAAGCGCCGATCGCCGCGGCAACGGCGCTCTGCGATTCACTGAAATGCGCATATTCGATGCCGACGGCAAACCGCTCAAAACGCTGGTCAGCGGAGGAACCGCGGTGATCGAGTTCGGTATGCGTAACGCGCCGCACGCCGTGCACCATCAGCTCCACGTTTCGATTGGCGTCGACAACGCGCTGGGCCAGCGCGTCACGACCTGGTCGACCAGCTACGTCGGCGGTGATTTCCCGTCAACGCCGGCCGGAGACTTCACCGTCAGGGTGCGGCTGCCGAAATTGGCGCTGATGCCCGGCATTTACAGCTTCCACCTTTTCTCGACGATCCGGGGAGACGTCGCCGACTGGCTCCTGCCCGCCGGATCGTTTGCGGTGGAAGCCGGGGACTATTACGCGAGCGGACAGCTTCCCGGCGTTCGCGACGGCGTGTTCATCAGCGATCACGCCTTTGAGTTGGCATGACTGCAGGCGCAATACTTCAGTCGGGATACCCCTGGCGAACCGGGTCGGCGCCGATTCGCCTGGCTCTGCGCATCGGGATTCATGAATGATTGCCTTCGTGACCTCGTTCCGCGCTCGCGCCCTGGCACGGGACTGGGACTATCACGTCTGGCTACTGGAGCGTACGATACTGTCGATGCTGGCACAGTCGCGCGGCAAATGCCATGTGCTTGTAGCCTGCCACGAAGTCCCGGATATCGCACTCGCCCGCGATCCGCGGGTTCGGTTTCTCTCCGTGAAGTTCGACCCGCCGGCGAGAAACAACGACGACATGTGCGTCGACAAGGTCCTCAAACTCACTGCCGGCGCCCGCTGGGCGCTAGCGCATGGGTTTGGATACGTGGTGTTCAGCGATGCGGACGATCTAGTGAGCAACCGCATCGGCGGGTATGTAGACGCCCACCGCGGTGAAAACGGCTGGTATAGCGCCTCGGAGATGTTCTATTCCTATGGCGGGAGCTTGTTGCGCTTTTTCGACATACCGGGAACGTCTGCGGGCCCGTGCGTGATTGTCCGATCCGATCTGCTCAGCTTTGAATCCCCGCCGTTTTCCGGGGCGTGGACCGATATTCTCGTCGCTGGAGGGGAGGCAAACTATCTTGACTTGCTCAACCGCCGCGGCGAAACGGTCAATGTTCTTGCCGCGATCGGTTTAGGACACTACCGCCGCTTTATGGCCGACGCAGGTCATGCGCTCAAGCCGCTGCCGTTTCCGGCGAACGTCGTTATCAACCATCCGGATTCAACTTCATTCGTGGCCGGAGGAATAGGCAGCTATTGCCAGGCGCCCCCCCGCCGCAGCGCCTTTCGGGAATATCTCAGCCGGATGAAACAGCGCGCCAGTTGGCTGCCCACCCTGCGCTACGCGACGCCGTCGCTGCGGCAGGAGTTCCTGATCCCCGCGAACCATGACATACCCGCCCGGTACCGCGCGACCGGTTCGATCTTCTGGCGCTGAGCGGCACCGGAATCTTCCGTGCCCGGCAGACGAAGCCGGGTCGCCAGAGGAGGCGGCAAGACCCGTTTAGGCCGCCGGGGCAGCGCAATGCGGAGATACCAAGGTCAAGGTGAAAAGCGCCGCAACGAGTCGAATCAACCGCCGCCTAGCTGGCGGAACCGGCAGGTCGTCGCGTCGCGATGATCCACCCGCGTTCTGACGTCTGGTTTGCGATCCTCGTTTCAAAGCCGCTTGCAGCCAGATGCTCGATCAAGGCCGAAGCGCTTGCGCCTTGAACCAGATCGCAGTGATAAAGGATGATCATCTTGCCGATGCGCTGCAGGACATCGGCGGCGGAAGCCAGGAGGATCGGAAATTCGGCCCCTTCGCAATTGAATTTGATCAGGTCGACTTGCCGGATTTCACGATCGTCGAGGTATTGCGAGAGAGTGGTGCATGGCACGTTCTCGCTGGACGTGGAAAATTGCTTCGTGATCGAATTCCCGTAATTTCCATCGGGGTCATGACTCAACTTTGCCATTCCTGTTCGATCGTTCAATGCGAGGTGGTCTACGAATATATTGCGCAGATGGTTCAGAGCTACATTGATGCTCAAGAGGTTGAAGGTATCGCGCGCGGCTTCAAGCGCGAATATGCGGCCGCGCGGAGCCTTGGTCGCTGCCAGCAGGCTGAATGTTCCGATGTGCGCGCCGACATCGAGAACCACGGCATCGGGACGCAGCGAATATTCGGGAATTTCCCGCAGGAAGATGTCCTTGCTAAAGCTGTGCCACAGTACGGCGATGTCGACCGAGCCTATCCGATAGGCAATGTCAAATCCGTCAAACGTTCCGAGCCCAACAGCGTTCTCGCCGAACACATGAGCCGCCCAACGCAGCCGATGCACTACGATACGGAACAGCACGACCGCGTGCTGGATCTGCCGAACCACGCGAACCGGCAACAACTGCTTGATGAGCCATTTCACCGAACAAAGTATGGGCCAATCATGCCATGCAAGCAACGCGGCCTGGCGATTCCGCCAGCCTTGATTCCATGCTGAGCTGGCTTGCCCGCAAGGCGCGGGGACTGCTCCGCCGCGCTGCGATGGCGCCGGTGCGCCTGCTGGCGCCAGGACTTCGGGCGCAGGCTGTCGAACTCCTGTTCGAGCAGATGATCGCCGAGACTCCAATACCCGGCGGCGCGCTGAAATTCATGGCCCCCTCGCCTCTGCTGCAAACCCGCGCGGCAACCGTCCTCAACAAGGAGCCGGACATGATCCGCTGGATCGATGGTCTCGCTGCGGATGCCGTGTTCTGGGACGTAGGCGCCAACGTCGGTGTATTCAGCCTGTACGCGGCCTTCAGGGCGAAATGCACGGTCCTCGCGTTCGAACCGTCGGCGGCCAATTTCTTCCTGCTTGCGCGCAATATCCACCTCAACGGTTTCGACCAACGCGTCCGCGCCTATTGCATTGCGCTCACCGGCACGACCTCGCTGGGGATGTTGAATCTGTCTTCCAAGGCGATGGGGACGGCGATCAACCAGTTCGGAAACGCGGGCGAGATGTCCCGCTATTGGAACAGCGAGGGCGAAAGTGCTGTTCACGGAATGATTGGGTTCACCATCGACGACTTCATTGCACGCTTTCAGCCACCGTTTCCTTCGCACATCAAAATGGATGTGGACGGACTGGAATGGCCGATACTGCAGGGCGCCGCCAAAACCCTGCGTGACCCGCGCCTGCGCTCGGCCATGGTGGAACTCACCCTCACGAACCGCGAGGAGCGCGCGCGCGCGATAGATCTGCTGCAGAGCTCGGGTCTGGCGTTCGTGTCGCAGGGAAGCAGCCAGGGAACGGCTGCGGAGCAGGCTGCTAACCATTTATTCATTCGCGGCCAATGACGATGGATGCTGATGCCAAATGCCGCATCTGCGGCGCCGAAGATGTTGCGCTGGTTGGCACGGTGGAATATCTGGCGGGCTACAAGCTGCCAATACTGGACTGCGCGAATTGCGGCTGTCGCTTCGCCCGACACGACGCGTCATCGCACGATTTTCTGCACGTTTCCGGGGCTCTCTCATACTATGGCGAATACCGCGACCTGGCCAAGCGTTGCCGTGAGTTGTTCTCCCAGCGAAGATTGCAGGAACTCAGGGACTATTTGTCGCGCACGTCCAAGTACCGCTTCATCATCGACAGGGTGTCGCGCGAACCGCAGTCGTCGCGATTGCTGGAGTTTGGTTGCTCGCGCGGCTATCTGACATCCTGCTTTATTCTGGAAGGCCGCGATGTCGTGGGCGCGGATATCTCGTCGGCGGCGATTGAATGCGCACGGGAGGCGTTCGGCGAGCATTTCGTGTTGGCGGGCGCTCCATCGATCGCGGCCGGCTGTCCATACGACGTCATCTACCACGTGGGTACGATCGGCTGTGTCTGCGACCCGCTGAGCCTGACGCGGCAGCTGTTGGCGATGCTGAAGCCCGGAGGCAAGCTGCTGTTCAATGCGCCCAATCGCGCAGCACTCCATTTGCGCGGACAACTCTGGCTGGATTCGGCGCCGCCACCGGACCTGGTGACGCTGTTCCCGGAAGGCTTCTGGGTGCGGCACTTCTCCGCGCAAGCGCAGGTCGAGGAGAGTATCGAGATGCTGCCGGACAACAATGCCGTCGAGATCGCACTGCGCAGGCTTTGCGGGCGGCACTGGCAGCGACCTGTGCCGCAAACCCTGGTGCCGGGCGACGAGAGTGGCCACCGCTGGTCGCAGCAAATGGGGCCGGGTTGGGAGTTGTTCGAACGCGTTGCGCTCAAGGCGGCGCAGCTTACCGGCCTGGCCGCATTGGCGCACAAGCGGGCATCCGAATTCGGCTTGTTTGTGCAGATGACCACCCGATGACCTGGGCAAACGAATGCCTCGAATGTTGAAGGACGCAGCAAGGTTCATCGCGCGCCAGACCCTCGGCCGGCTGCCGCGACCGGCGTCGCGCCTAAGCGGCCGCCTGGCTCTGGACGGAGGCGTGCCGGTACGCGACATTCGCTTTCGTCCCTGGGCCAGGCCGCAGACCGGCAACCTCATACAATGGTTTGCCAGCGTCGAACCGGCCTTCCGGAAGATCTTTCTGAGCGGCGCCGAAGGGCTCCCGCAGCTACGCCAGCAGCAGTTTGCGCAGCGATGGGCTGAGTACTGCGGCTGCCTTCATGCATTGCTCCTGCCGCACGGTACCGATGCCTTGCGACTGGCGCTGGCCGCGGTACTCGACCACGACGGCCTGGACTACGGAGGGGAAGTCATCGTACCGAACCTCTCCTTCATCGCAACCGCTACCGCGCCGCTGGACCGGCGCTTCGGAGTTGCGTTCGTGGATGTCGATGCCGGCACGCTCAATCTCGATCCGAAGCGTGTCGAGGAAGCGATCGTTCCGGGCAAGACCCGCGCCATCATGCCGGTCCACCAGTTCGGCCAGCCAGCCGACATGACGTCGATGCGCTTTCTCGCGCAGAAACACGGCTTGAAGATCATCGAGGATGCCGCGCAGGCGCACGGCGCCGTATGGGAAAGCGGACCGGTGGGCTCGCTCGGCGATGCGGCCGGCTTCAGTTTCCAGTCGGCCAAGAATCTGAGCTGCGGCGAAGGCGGCATCATTACCACAAACGACCTGCAGGTGTTCGAGCGCGCGCACTCACTGCACAACGCCGGCCGCGCGCCGCACGCGGGCGGACGCTGGGAGCACCACACCCTGGGCTGGAACTGCCGTCCGACGGAGTACCAGGCGGCCTTGCTGACATTTCGCTTCGCCGATTTCGACAGACAGCAGGAACTGCGGGCGGAAAACTTTCAGAGGCTGCGCGATCTGATGGCGGATGTGGCATGCCTCCGCCCGCTGCAAATCCACCACGGCGTTCGCCGTCACGGCATGTACATGTTCGTCATGCGCTATCGTGCGGTGTGCTGCGGCGGACTTCCGCTGGACGATTTTCTGCGCGCAATCCAGGCCGAGGGTGTGCCCATGTTCCGCTGTTACGCATCCACCATGTCGGACCAGGTCGCGATGCGAAACCTTCTTGCGCGGCACCCGGACTACCTGCGCATCCTGCCGACACCGGTCTCGGACCGGGCCGCAAGCGAAATCGTCTACATATCCGCGAACGCATTTCTGGGGACGCAAGCGGACATGGAAGACATTGTGCTGGCGGCACAAAAGGTGGAGCGTCACTATGCATCCGGCGGCGCGTTCATGCCGGCAGAGCCGAAGCAATGAACATTGCCTTCGTCGGCTGCGGCTACGTGGCCGCATTCTACGCCGCGACACTGGGCAACTACCCGCACCTGAATCTCATCGGGGCATACGACCGCAACCAAAACAATCTCGACAAGTTCGCGCGCCGCTGGCGCATACGCGCCTATGGCAGCTTCGACGAATTGACGGCAGATCCAGGCGTGGAGATCGTGCTCAACCTGACCAATCCCCGCGATCATTTCGACATATCGAAACGTTGCCTCGAGGCGCACAAGCATGTCTATTCGGAGAAGCCGCTCGGAATGAGCGCAAAGGACGCAAATTTGCTGGTCGACATTGCGGGACGAAACGGGCTCTACTTGGCGTCCGCTCCCTGCAGCGTTCTAGGCGAGACTGCGCAGACAATGTGGAAAGCCATTCGCGAGCGCGAAATAGGTAAGGTGCGGCTGGTGTACGCGAATTTCGACGATGGCATGATCGCGCCCAGGATGTCGCCCTGGGCGTGGACAAACGAATGCGGCGTCGCGTGGCCGGCAAAGGACGAATTCGAGGTCGGATGCACCTACGAGCACGCCGGCTACGTCCTGACCTGGCTCGCCGCCTTCTTCGGACCCGCGCTCAATGTGACCTCGTTCGCGTCCTGCCAGATTCCCGACAAGGGTATCCCGGTCAGTGGCATGGCCCCCGATTTCAGCGTGGGCTGCGTTGAATACGCGAATGGAATCGTCGCGCGCGTCACCTGCGGGCTGGTCGCGCCCAAGGACAAGTCCATTACCGTGGTCGGGGACGAGGGAGTGCTTTTCGTCGGAAACGTGCGCAACGATTCCGGACCGGTGATGATCCGCAGAGCGAACTTGGCATCCTGGAAATCGGGCATCGTCCGCCGTACACGGTGGCTGAATCGCTGGTTGGAAGCCCGCATCCCCTGGCCCGGACTGGACATCGCGTTCCAGCGCCAGTACCCGCTGGTGCGGAAACCCGTCGGGCGGGTCGTCGGCCCGGACAAGCCGGTGGACTTCATGCGTGGCCCGGCGGAAATGGCCGACGCCATACGCGACCGGCGCTTGTGCAGGCTGTCGCCGCAGCTGGGGGCGCACATCGTCGAGCTCGTCGAATGCCTGCAATACCCGGAGCGCGCCGGATTCCGGAAGGCAATTGCCAGCACCTTTGCCCCGATGCGGCCGCTGCCCTGGGCAGACTAGCATGCTTGTTTCCATCCTCATTCCCTGCTTCAACGCCGAGCCCTGGATTTCTCAGGCAATTGAGAGCGCCCTGGCCCAGACCTGGCCGGAGAAAGAGGTGATCGTCGTAGACGACGGGTCGACGGACCGCAGCCTCGAGATCATCAAGTCCTTCGGCGAGCGCATCCGATGGGAGACCGGCCCGAATCGGGGCGGCAACCCAGCGCGCAACCGCCTGCTCGCGCTCGCGCGCGGCGAGTGGCTTCAGTACCTCGATGCCGACGACTACCTGCAGCCGGACAAGATCGAAAAGCAACTGGCTGACGCCGCGCCGGAAACGGACGTGCTTTACGGTCCCTATATCTGGGAGCAATGGACCGCCGGGCGTGCGCGCCTGGTTCCGCACCCGCTTCCGGGCGAATCGGACCTGTGGACGCTGTTGGCGCGATGGGAACTGCCGCAGACGGGAGCCTGCTTGTGGCGCAAATCTGCGATTCTGGCGGCAGGCGGCTGGAAACCTGATCAGCCATGCTGCCAGGAGCATGAGCTGTATCTGCGTTTGCTCATTTCCGGCGCGAGGTTCACTCGCAGCGAGCATGCGGGCGCAGTCTACCGTTCATGGAGTACCGACACGGTCTGCAACAAGAATCCATCGTTGACGGCAATGAAACGGATCGAAGTTGTGGAGCGTCTGGAGCAGTTTCTGCTCGCGCGAGGAGCGCTGACACCGACACGCCGCGATACGATCAATCAACAGCGCTTTCGAATCGCCAGATCGCAGTGGCAACGGAACCACGCCTGCGCGATTCAATTGATGGCGCGTGTCGAGGAGACGCAGCCGGACTTCCGGCCGCAAAGCACGTCGTCGCCCGTCGCCTACGCCATTGCCTATAAATTGCTTGGATTTGCCCGAACGGAGCGGCTCGCGGACCGGCTGCGCGAGGTATTTCGCGGAGGAGCGCGGCAGGAAGACGCAGTATTGCCCTAGTCTCGGCGCTTGAACCTGTTGCAGCTCCGCGCGCGGCGACGGTTAGTTCCGCCTGCCGAGCATTAGGCCGCCTGTTGCCGCGCGCCTCAACCGAGCATCGAACAGCCGATACCTAGCATGCCGCAGTTTTCGGTCATCATACCCGCCTACAATCGCGCCAGCATGCTCGTCGAGGCGCTGGATTCGGTGTTCGCCCAGGAGTTCACCGACTTCGAAGTCATCGTTGTTGACGATGGATCGACGGACGGAACCGCCGCCATCGCCTCCGGCTACGGCGATCGAGTTCAGGTCCTGCAACAGCCTAAATCCGGGCCTGGGTCCGCGCGCAATCTTGGTCTTAGGCACGCAACCGGCCGGTACGCGGCTTTCCTCGACAGCGACGATATCTGGTTTCCCTGGACTCTCTCGATCTATTCTCAAGTGATCGAAGCATGCAATGAGCCGACGCTGGTGGCCGGCGGATGCGTCAGATTCGTCCAAACCAGCGATGTCGATCCCGCGCGATCGGCGGTCCCCGCCTATCGATCATTCGCCGACTACTATGCGGCCTCGACTGCGAACATATCGATCTTTACCAGCGGCGCCGTAGCCAGGAGGGACGCCATAGCGCATGTCGGCGGATTCCTTGAAGGATTTGTCAATGCCGAGGACTCCGACTTATGGATGAAGCTTGGCACATCGGCGGGATTTACACATTTGACGGCACCGATCGTCTTCGCTTACCGAATGAGTCCTGCCAGCGCGTCGAAGATGCCCGAAAGGACTTTTGACGGCATGCGCCAACTGGTTCTGACCGAACGAACGGGGCGCTACCCGGGAGGCCGCGCTCGCCAGCGCGAACGCAGGCGTCTGCTCACGGCCCACTTGCGCCCGGCCAGTCTGGCATGCCTGCAGACCGGCAACGTACGGGGCGCGTTGTGGCTGTACTGCAATTCCTTCCAGTGGAACCTGGCGCAGGCGCGATGCAAATATCTCCTGGGCTTTTGGCTGTTCGTTTTGCGTCAGCTTGTTCGAGCCGGATTAGCCTTGACAAAGAAGTGACACATGGCGAATAAATTCAAGATTCACTGCATCACCCTGACCAAGAACGAAGCCGACGTCGTCGGCCTGTGCCTTGCCGAAGCGGCAAAGTGGGCGGACTTCATCTATGTCTATGACGGTGCAAGCACCGACGGCACCTGGGAAAAGGTGAGGGCCCTGAACAATCCGCGCATCATTCCGTGGAAGCAGGATGGCAAAGTCTTCACCGAAGGATTGCGGGCGGAAGTCTTCGATCAATTCCGGCACCTGTCTTCGGAAGGGGATTGGTGGCTGCAACTCAACGTCGATGAGTTTTACCCGGAGAATCCGCGGCATCTCTTCGAACGCGTGCCTTCCAGCGAAGGCTTCGTATGGGGAATCAACGTGGAGTATCAGTTGACCTGGAAGGATGTCGATAGCCTGGATTTTTCCTTGCCGTTCGAGACCCTCAGGCCGATGCTGCACTATTACAAGGTAGTCTGGTCCGAGCCGCGGGCGTTCAGGTACCGCAGCCGCCTGGCCTGGGAACCGACCTGGGCCTGGCCGCGCCATCCCGGTCTCGTCCATCGCAATCGCGTCATTTTCAAGCACTACCCTTATCGGTCGCCAAAGCAGATCCAGCTGCGGCTCGATGTGCGACGAGACAATCGGGCTCGCGGCTTCGAGGGATGGGACCACGCCAAAGAAGAGGACTGGAGACAAAAGATCGTCGATCATGAAGAATGTGAATATGACGACGATGTCGGTTCGCTCAGAATCGACGAAGCGCGATTGCCCCGGCATCTGGAGCCACCCTGGGCGCGATGCATCAAGCGCCTCATGCACGGCACGAGAATCTGGCCGTGACACGTGGCAAGAGGCGAAATCGTCCCTGATCCCATCATCGATGGACTTTGATCGCGAATTCGGTTTTTGCCCGGAACTGGCGCAGCTGTACACAAGTGAATTTGCGCTTGGCGCTGACGGCAGCCGCTTCGCGCTCGGCGGCTGCTCCACGCCGAACAATCTTGCGGCGTTAAAGCACCTGTTCGAGCGCATCCGCCCGCGCCGTACCCTTGAAATCGGGCTATGCCTCGGTGCTTCCGGATTGCTGTTTACCGCAATGCATCGGCAATCCGAAGCGGCGCCGGAGCGCCAGCATGTGGCGATAGACCCATTTCAATCTTCCACCTGGAAACGGGCGGGGCTGATGGCCATCGAGCGCGCCGGCCTTGCCCAGTACCTGGACTTCCGCGAGGACCTGTCTTGCCTCGAGCTTCCGCGACTCTTCGGCGCAAGTGAGAGATTCGGCATGATTTACATAGACGGGTCACACCTGTTTGAAGACGTCTTGGTCGACGCGTACTTCTCGATGCGATTGCTTGCCGAGGACGGGGTCATGATTTTCGATGACTCCGCAGATCCGCACGTTCAGAAGGTTCTCCGGTTCATCCGTGCCAATGCCGTCGAGGCAGTCGAGGAAATCGACCTCGGCGCATACCGAACGGAGGGGCAAACGACATTGCGTTATCGTCTGGCAAGAGCTCTTGGAAAAGTGCAGCTGACCGCCTTCCGCAGGGTCGGAAAGGTGGACCGGGCCTGGAACGCCCCGTTTCATTCATTCTGACCGCCGCGCCGAACGATGAGATCGGGTTTTCCGTGGTAAGCCAACCGCCGCGGGCGAGCGTCGTCATCACGACCCGCAATCGCAAGGGGGAACTTCGCAACGCCGTTGCTTCTGCCATCGCACAAATCGGGAATGTTGAAATCGTCGTCATCGACGACGGGTCCTCGGACGGGACATCGGAAATGATACGCTCGGAATTTCCCGTAGTGCGCCTCGTTCGCCATTTGGACTCCCGCGGCCTGGTCGTGCGTCGCAACGAGGGGGCACGCTTGGCTACCGGGGAAGTGATCTTCTCCATCGATGACGACGCCGAGTTCACCTCGCCCCACACGGTACAGCAAACTTTGCGCGAATTCGACGATCCCCGCGTCGGCGCGGTGGCCATACCATATGTCGAGCCACGCAAGGACAATCGGGTGCTCCAGCGGGCGCCGGAGGCCGACGCAATCTGGGTCACCGACTGCTATATCGGAACCTCGCACGCGGTCAGGCGCGACCTGTTTCTGCGATTGGGGGGATATCGCGAAAAGCTTGTGCACCAGGGCGAGGAGAAGGACTTCTGCATACGCCTGCTCCGCGCTGGCAGGGTGGTGCGCCTCGGGCGCGCAAACGTCATCCATCACCATGAGTCGCCCAATCGAGACATGAGGCGGATGGATTTCTTTGGACGGCGCAATGATCTGTTCTTCGCCTGGCATTATGTACCGATGCCTTTCCTTCCCCTTCATCTTGCGGCGACGACGCTCAATGGCTGCCATTCCGCGTTGCAGTCGCGCCATCCCGCGCAAATGCTTCTGGGCATGCTATCCGGCCTTGCCGGCGGCCTGCGCGAATGGGGCGAGCGCTCGCCGGTACCCGTTCCGGTGTATCTGCTTCACCGCAAGCTCAAGAAATCCGGGCCCTGCAGGCTCGATGACATCAAGCAATTGTTGCCGTCCGCCGCAGGCGACGAGACGGCGTGAACGGACTGAACGCGGATCCGCGCTGATAGAATCATGATTGCGCTTTTCAAGTCGCTGCTTCCCGACCATCCCGTGCCGATGCGCATCTGGCGCGGTCCTTTCCGCGGCGCGCGCGTCATGATGAACCCGCGCAACTCGCTGCGAAAGGTATGCGGCCTTTACGAGCGCGAGCTGAACGCCTGGATCGAGGCGGCACTTCGCCGGGTGACCTGCATGCTCGATGTCGGCGCCAATGACGGCTACTTCACCTTCGGTTGTGCGGCGGCATTCCAACGGCTCGGAGTGAACGGTCGGATCACTGGCTTCGAGCCCGACGAGCGGCAGGTCGAAGTCCTGCGCAGCAGTATTGATGCTCAACAAGGGATAAATGCGCGCATCGATATCGTGCCTTTGCTGGTGGGACGTGAAGTCAGCCGCGGGATGACCACGCTCGATGCATTCCTGCCCGAGTGTGACCGTAGAAACACCCTGATCAAGGTCGATGTCGAAGGCGCTGAATTGGACGTCATAGATGGAGCGCGGTCCTGGATGAATGCTTCCAATCTTTTTCTTATCGAGGTCCACAAAGAGGAATATCTGGACCGACTGCGGCGCCTTTTCGCCGAATATGGAATAGCGCTCGAGCAAATAGATCAGCGACCGCTCCCATTGCTGGGCCGGGAAAAGCGCGAGACCGGCAACTGGTGGATGGTATCCGACTTGGGAACTCAACATGCGTGATTGCTCCTGAGTGCCTGGAACTGTGGACGGCGCGAACATCGCGTGGGTTTGCTGCCAGTTGGGGGCGCGGGAACATTACGCCGTTCCGCGCGCATTGCGCCGGACCGGCGAATTGTCCGAAGTGATCACCGATGTGTGGATCAGGCCGGCGTTTCAGGCGTTTATGCCCTCCAGGCTGCGCGGGCGTTTCCATGCGGAACTTTCCGGCGAGACTGTAAGCTCGTCCAATCTGTCCGCCATGTGGTTCGAAGCCCGGCACCGGCTCGCAGGATCGCGCGGGTGGGAGCTGATCCTCGAACGGAACGATTGGTTTCAGGAGCGGGCACTGCAGGAGCTGAACCGATTGGCGCAACTGACACCAAGCAGGCATTACCGTGTATTCGCCTTCAGCTACGCAGCTCGCCGCCTGTTCGCGTTCGCCAAGTCCAGAGGCTGGGCCACAGTCCTCGGACAAATTGACCCTGGTCCGCCGGAGGAACAAATTGTGGCGCGCCTGCATCGGCAACACGCCGCGCTGGCGCAGCCATGGCAGCCGGCGCCGCCGCGCTACTGGAGCGAATGGCGCGAAGAGTGCGCATTGGCTGACCGGATCGTCGTCAATTCGGCCTGGTCGCACCAGGCCATGTGCGCAGAGGGCATCCCGGAGCGCAAGCTACGCATCGTACCCCTGGCCCACGATGCGCCCGCCGGGGCAGCCGAATTCCGGCGGAACTACCCGGTCGCGTTCACGTTCGAGCGCCCCATGCGAGTGTTATTCTTGGGACAAGTCAATCTGCGCAAGGGGGTGTCGGCGATCCTTGAGGCAATGGCGCAGCTTCGGAATGCGCCGATCGAATTCTGGTTCGTCGGGCCGCGACAGATGAATGTTCCGGCGGAATGCCTGGGCAACCGGCTGGCGCGCTGGCTGGGCACGGTGCCGCGCGGCGAAACCGCGCGCTACTACAGGGAGGCTGATCTGTTTCTATTTCCGACCTTTTCGGATGGTTTCGGCCTGACACAGTTGGAAGCGCAGGCCTGGAAACTGCCGATAGTCGCGTCGCGCTTCTGCGGCAGCGTAGTGCGGGACGGCGCCAACGGGATCCTCCTCGGCGAGCCTTCAGGCATCGCAATCGCCGAGGTCTTGCGGTCCTTGCTGGCCGACCCGGGTCGCCTGGAATCCATGAGCCGCAACGCGGCAACGCAAGCCGATTTCGGTATCGATCGCCTCGGCAAAGGCTTGCTGCAGGTGTTCAACGGCGAGCATCGAATGAATTGCGGATGAACGACACTCTTACAGGTCGCTCGGGTGCGATCGTCGGGGTCTTCACCTCGTTATTAGGCACGCTGATCGCGACGATGCTGCTGCCGCTGGATCCGCTTGCCCAGGGGGCGCTGACCGTGCCGGCTCTGGTACTTGCGGCAGGCATCGTGTTTGTACCCGTCGTTCGGACATTGAGCGGTTCTGCTGCCCTTCTGAATGCGGAAAACTTCGTTTCCCTCGGATTCATGTACTGGATACTGCTCGACCCGATACGGGGCGCCTACGACTTGTACGACGCGACTGACGTAGCGGCACGGTACGCGTTGATCGCGATCGGCTTGTCCGCTGCCTGCATGTGGGCGGGGACCTTTGGGCAGCCGTGGAAAATTCCGTCTTTGATCAGGCGCATATCGGAGTACCGGCTCGATAGCACGACCTTGCTGAAGATGACTCTGGTGTGCTTCGTCCTTGGCATGTCAAATTTTGTGTACTCCGTCGACTTCGACTTGGTCGAGATGTTCTCGTATCTGGGACAAGACCGATGGTCGGCGCCGTGGGGACGGGGTGAACTCGGCGGATGGGATGCCTTCGGGGATCACCTGCAGTATTTCGGTTATCCGCTGCCGAGCCTGGCCGCGCTGATCGTGGCGCGGCGGGGTTTGCTGAAGCCGGGAAGCCTGCTGGCACTGGGGGCCGCCGTCATCATGGTGCTGTTTCTTTCGCAAGGTGGCGGTCGAAGGATTATCGGCGTAACCGTCGGCGCCGCCATTCTGGTCTGGATTCTTGCGCGGCCCGATCTGAAATTGCGCTATCTTCTCGGGGCCGGTGTTGGCGTCCTGGGACTGCTGTACGGCATGCAGTTCATGCTTGAAATCCGCACCGGCGGTTACCAGGAATACGCCGCACAGGGGTCGAGATTTGAATTGCTGCACGTCGACGACAACTTTCTGCGCCTGGCACAGATTCTCGAACTCGTACCAAGCACGCATCCTTTCGTCTATTTTCAGCAAATTTTCTATATTCTGGTTCGGCCCATTCCGCGAATTTTCTGGGAGGGCAAACCCATCGACCCGGGCTTCAATTTGTCCTCCGCCATCGGCGCCGAAGGCGTTTCCCTCTCGACATCGATCATCGGCGAATGGTATTTGTCCTTCAGCTGGTTCGGCGTGATGTTCGGCGGCTGGCTGCACGGCCGCCTCGCCAGCGCGGCGAATACGTTTCGCAATAGCAGCGTGGTGCTGAACAACCCCATACTTTACGCGCTGGCGATCATGGTATTGGTGTCGGGTGTTCGCTCCATGGCGGACCTGGTCATCATGAGCTACGCGATATTGGCGTTGTCGGGAGTCACATGGCTGGTCACCTACAGGCAACGGCAGCGAGATCGATTTCAGCCGCGGCAAATGTTCGATTGAACAAGACGCATACCAAACTCAGCGTTGTCGTCGTCACCCAGATAGTCACTCCCTATCATACCGAACTGTTCGACGCAGTCTATGCTCACGGTGCGATCGATCTCCGCGTTATCTACGTTGACGAGTCCGCCAGCTTTCGCGATTGGCAGCAGTATCCGCGCCGCCACCCGCATATCGACCTTGCGGCGTCAGGATCGCCGGGGGAGCAGGCCGCTTCGGTGTTCCTGGCTGGCGCCGACCTGGCGATTTTCGGCACCTACCAACAACCCTGCGCGAGTCGCTGGATTCGCGAGCGCAGCCAGTCGCGCAAACCCTGGTGCTTCTGGGGAGAGCGGCCGGGCTACCGCTTCCCCGGTCTAGCGGGACGACTTTTCCGGCAATGGAGGCTGGGGCCGCTCGCGCGTTCGCAAGTGCCTATTTGGGGCATAGGGCAGTGGGCGATCGATGGATATCGGCAGGAATTCGGCGGGAACCGCCAGTATTTCAACATTCCTTATTTTTCCGATCTGGCGCGCTTCATCAGGGAAGACCAGAACGACTCGAGACAAGGCGGGCCGCGGCGCTTTCTTTTTTCGGGTTCGCTGATCAAGCGCAAAGGCGTCGATTTGCTGGCGCGCGCGTTTCGCGAACTTGCGCGAAACGGAAACGATATTTGGCTCGACATAGTCGGCGACGGCGTAATGCGCAACATGCTCATGCGCGAGCTCGAGCCCGTCTCCGCCAGTGTCACCTTCCATGGATTCCGGCAATGGAGCGAATTGCCCGCCCTATATGCGAGGGCGCACGTTCTCTGCGTGCCGTCACGCTACGACGGCTGGGGGCTCGTGGTTCCCGAAGGATTGGCCGCCGGATTGCCGGTGATCGCCACGGACAAAATGGGTGCGGCAGTCGATTTGCTGCACGACGGTACCAACGGCTGGACCGTATCGGCCGGCAACTATGATCAACTCTATTCGGCCATGGGCAAGGCGCTGGCGCTCACGAATCAGGAAATGAGTCGAATGTCCGCTGCAGCAGTGCACAGCATCGCAAACCATACGCTTGACGATGGTGTGAGCCGTTTTGAGCAAGCGGTCCAGGGTACCCTGGCCGGATGCCGGAAGAAATGACACTCGGGCAGTGCTCTGCCGTCGCTGCCGATGGCCGACTGTGCAGTCGGGCGCCGGATTGCAGACTATGAGTGTCGCCAGCCGTTGAATATCCTGCACGTCGTGCCATCCTATCTCCCTGCCGTTCGCTACGGCGGTCCGATCGTTTCCGTGCACGGCTTGTGCAGAGCGCTGGCGGCACGCGGTCATAATGTCGAGGTATTTACCACCAATGTCGACGGGCCGACGGTATCCGATGTACCTCTCGGGGTACCAGTCGATATTGACGGCGTAAAAGTCTGGTATTTCCCGGTGCCGGCTCTCGTAAGGCTCTACTGGTCCCCGGCGATGGCGCATGCGCTGCGCCGACGCCTGAAATGTTTCGACGTCCTTCATACGCACTCCGTATTCCTGTGGCCGACGTGGGCCGCTGCGCGCCTTGCGCGGCGTCAGCACATACCGTATGTACTGACTCCGCGCGGCATGCTCGTTGCGGACCTTATCCGCAGAAAGAGCGCGCTGCTCAAACGCTGCTGGATCGCGCTGATCGAGCGGAACAATATTGCGAACGCCGCGCTCGTGCACTTCACCAGCCGCATTGAACGCGACGAAGCGATCGCGCTCGGCTTGGCGATGCGGGATTCGCAAATCATTCCAAACGGCTTAGATGCGGACGGTTCGCAGCAGAGGGGCCAGGCAACATTGCCGGGACAATTCAGTGCTGGCGAAGAGCCTTTCCTGCTCTTCCTGGGGCGAATCAACTGGAAAAAGGGACTGGATCGACTCATTGCAGCGCTGGCTTTCGTTCCGGATTGCAGGCTGCTAATTGCGGGAAACGACGAGGAAGGACTCCGGCCGGAACTCGAACGTCTGGCGGTCAAGGCGGGGGTGGACGCCCGCATTTCGTTTGTCGGGCCGGTCTATGGCGACGACAAGACTGCGCTCCTGGGCCGTGCCCTGCTTTTGGCGCTCCCCTCCTATTCGGAGAATTTCGGCAATGTAGTGCTTGAAGCGATGGCTGCGGGGTGCCCTGTAGTCGTGACTCCCGAAGTCGGCGCCGCCGATATCGTGCGCGAAAATTCGGCGGGCGCGGTATTGAATGGCGAGCCGGCCATATTGGGCGCAGGCATGCGCAGCCTTATTTCGGACCCTGCAGAATTGAAGCGCATGGGTCAGCGCGGCCGGGAGGCGGTAATGATGCGCTATTCCTGGGATTGCGTTGCCGCGGAGATGCTGGAGCACTATCAGCGGCTGGCGAGTCCGCACTTGTCGCATTCGAATCCCGTTTGATGCGGATGTCGTGCACTCCACGTCGACAGGGTCACGCAGACACGCAGTGAAAACAGCATCATGCAGCGCCTGCTCTCGTACCTGATTGACCGATTGTTCATCAAGCGTCCTGTCATAAGACGCTTCGTGACGCGTCTTCTGGAAGGAGACAGAAATCTCGATTTGCAGCTCCTGGGCACCCGGCTCAGGGTACATTCGGTCGAAGAACATGGCTACCTTAGAGCCTATCGAATCTCCCGCAGGAACAGTCTTTTCAGGGACGAGCTTCCGGTGCTGATCAATTTGGCCGGAATCCTGCGCGACGGAGACACCTTCGTGGATGTCGGAGCAAACGTGGGCCTATATTGCCTCACGCTCGCAAGGTTCAAGCAGATCTATCCCAATGTCACCCTTTACGCGTTCGAAGCAAATGCAGGCACGTTCTCGAGGCTCAGCGAAAACGCGAGCCGACTGGGAGTGACCGCGCACAACATCGCACTTTCCGATCATGACGGACAGCTGGAATTCGTTTCGGGCGCCGTATCCCATGTTTTCACAACCGCCGAAAACCGCTCCGACTACTCGATTGCCGAAGAGCGAACGCTCGTCCCCTGCAAGCGGCTGGACGAATTCGACATCTGCGGCGACTCGATCGTTATGAAGATCGACGTAGAAGGCCAGGAAAAAAACGTCCTGATCGGAGCTGAACAGTTGTTTCGAGACGGAAGAGTCCGGGCGGTATATCTGGATGGGTACAACGACCGGAACATCGAGGGTCTGCTCCTAGATTACGGGTTCAGACTGCTGGACGGGAGAACCCTCCAGCCCACTGCAGGTAATGTATTTAGCTTGCTCGCAGTCAGGGGCGAACCCTAGCCGGGGCGGCCGGGGCGAGGATGCGTCGGGGTAAAGTACCGCGGTAATGAATCTTTTCGATATCACTCCTCTAATTCTCACCTTCAACGAATCCCCCAACATCGGGCGGGCGCTGGGCCGGCTCACTTGGTCGCGGGATATCGTCGTGGTTGACAGTTGCAGCAGCGACGATACCCTACAGGTCGTCGGCCGCTATTCGAATGCGCGCGCGGTTCAGCGAAGATTCGACAGCCATGCACAGCAATGGAATTTCGGCCTTGCGGAAACATCAATCGCGACCGACTGGGTGCTCGCTCTGGACGCGGACTACATTCTTACCGAAGATTTTCTGCAGGAACTACGCAACCTGGACCCGGAGGCCGACGTTGCCGGATACAGGGTTCGGTTTCGCTATTGCGTTGCCGGGCGCCCGTTGCGGGGAGCGGTATACACGCCCGTAATCGTACTCTACCGCCGGTCCCGCGCTGAATACGTTCAAGATGGACACACGCAACGGGTACGCATCAGCGGTCGCGTCCTGGACCTGGAGAACACGATCCTGCACGACGACCGCAAGCCGCTGCAGCACTGGCTTGAAGCCCAAAGCCGATACATGAAGATAGAGGCGGAGCATCTGCGCGGCCGGCGGTTTTCGGAACTTCCTATTCAGGATCGGTTGCGCAGACTCATCGTGATCGCGCCCGCTGCAATGTTCATCTATTGCATGTTCGTGAAAGGCAATATTCTGGACGGACGCGCCGGAATGTATTACGCGCTGCAGCGCGCAGTTGCCGAAGGCATTCTGTCGCTGTATTTGCTGCAGTCCCTACTTTCTCCTGATCGATCTGCAAAATAACGCCCCCGATGTCGAACATTCCAAACTTGGGGCCTGAGTGAGCTGTATCCTCGGCCTCAACTCCCACCACGCCGACTCCTCGGCTTGCCTGGTCAAGGACGGCATCTTGGTCGCGGCAGCCGAGGAAGAGCGCTTCCGTCGCATCAAGCACTGGGCCGGTTTCCCGTCGGAATCGATCCGATATTGTCTTGCCGAAGCAGGCGTCGGCTTGGGTGACGTCGATGTAGTCGCGCTCAATCAGGATACAAGCGCAAACCTGTGGCGGAAGCTGGCCTACGTGGCCACTCATCGACCGGACGTGGCGCTGGTCATCGCCCGCATGCGCAACAAGCGCGCACGTGTGGGAGTGGCCGCGGAACTTGCGCAAGCATTACCCGGGGAATCTCTGCGCGCCGAACTGCGAGGGGTGGAGCACCACCTCGCCCATCTGGGTTCGGCTTTCCTGGTTTCTCCGTTCGAGGAAGCGGTCGCGGTGTCGGTCGACGGCTTCGGCGATTTCGCCAGTTCCGCCTGGGGACTCGGCCACGGCACGCGCATCGAGGCCGACGATAAGATCTACTTTCCGCATTCGCTGGGCGTCTTCTACCAGGCGCTGACACAGTATCTGGGATTCCCCAATTACGGCGACGAGTACAAGGTCATGGGGCTTGCGCCCTATGGCAAGCCGCGCTTCATGGCCGAGATGCGGCAAATCGTGGCGCTGGAAGATAGCGGCGCATTCATTCTGAATCTGGATTACTTTCGCCATCATCGCGAGAAAATCACCTACGAGTGGGACAAGGGCGAGCCCACTTTCAGCGAGCTCTATTCCAGACGTCTGCCCGAACTGCTGGGCCCCGCCCGCGGAAAGGAGGATCAACTGACACAGCGCCACAAGGACATCGCACGCTCGGTGCAGGGCATGTATGAGGAAGCATTTTTCCACTTGCTCAATCGCCTGCACGAACGCTACCGCGTGGACGCGCTGACGCTCGCCGGCGGTTGTGCGATGAATTCGGTGGCGAACGGAAAGGTGTATCGCAATACGCCGTTCAAGAAGCTGTATGTGCAGTCTGCAGCTGGCGACGCGGGCGGGGCGATTGGGGCGGCGTTTGTGGTGTGGAATGAGTTGCAGGACGGCAACCCCTCACCCCAACCCTCTCCCCAAAGGGGAGAGGGAGAACGATCTGAACGGTTCGCGATGGACCACGCCCACTGGGGCCCACGGTTTTCCGATGAGGAAATCGGGGCATTGCTGGACGCGAAAAAAGCGGAAATCGGCTCGCAGGCTTGCACGGTGAACCGGCTGGAGACCCAAGCTGGGCTTGGTTCTCGGACCGCCAAGGCGATTGCCGACGGCAAGGTGGTGGGCTGGTTCCAGGGTCGCATGGAATGGGGTCCGCGCGCGCTCGGCAACCGCTCCATCCTCGCCGATCCGCGGCGCGCCGACATGAAGGACATCCTCAATCTGAAGATCAAGCGGCGCGAATCGTTCCGGCCGTTCGCGCCCTCGATTCTGCGCGAGCATGTGGCCGACTGGTTCGAAACCGACGACGACGTGCCCTTCATGATGCAGGTATATCCGATCCGCGCGGACAAGCGTGCGCTCATCCCCGCGGTCACACACGTCGACGGTTCCGGCCGGTTGCAGACGGTCACGCGCGACAGCAACCCGCGCTACTACGCGCTGATCGAAGCGTTTCACGTACTGACCGGCGTGCCGATTGTGCTGAACACTTCGTTCAACGAGAACGAGCCGGTGGTGTGCACGCCGCAGGAGGCGCTGGATTGTTTCCTGCGCACGAAGATGGATCTGCTGGTGATGGAAAACTGGGTGGTGGAGCGCACGCAATAACGCACCCTTCGGCGGGTACCGGGGCGCGATCTCGCCCCTGAGCAGGCTCTCTGCCATAATCTCACGGCCGCGATGACCATGCCATGAGAGTCATATTCCTCAACCGCTACTTTCATCCCGACTATTCGGCGACGAGCCAGATGCTGTCCGATCTGGCTTTTTTTTTGGCCGCGGCCGGCCATGGAGTATGCGTGGTCACCAGCGGTCAGCGCTACGACGACGCGGCGGCCGACCTGCCGCCGTATGAGCGCATCGACGGCGTCGAAGTGTTTCGTGTGCGCACCTCGCGCTTCGGGCGCGATCGGCTGCTGGGACGCGCGGTGGACTATGCGAGCTTCTACCTGGCCGCGGGCTGGCGGCTCTGGCGCATCGCGCGCGCGGGCGACATCGTCGTCGCCAAGACCGACCCGCCGCTGATTTCGGTCCCGGCATCGCTGGTGGCGCGCTGGCGCGGCGCGCGGCTGGTGAACTGGGTGCAGGACGTGTTTCCCGAAGTGGCCGAGGCGCTGGGCATGCACGCGCTCGCCGGGCCGCAGGCAGCGCTGCTGCGCCGGCTGCGCAACAGCGCGCTGCGACGCGCGGCAGCCAACGTGGCCTTGGGGCAGCGCATGACCGAGGTGCTCGCGCGCGCCGGAGCCGCGGCAGGCAGCCTGCACGTGATCCCGAACTGGGCCGACAAGGACGCGATCCGGCCGAGCGCCGCCGCGGACAATCCGCTGCGGCGCGAATGGGGCTTGGAGGGCTGCTTCGTCGTTTGCTACTCGGGCAATATGGGTCGGGCGCACGAGTTCGACACCATACTCGATGCGGCGCAGCGCCTGGCGCCCACGGCGCCGAACATCCGCTTCCTGTTCATCGGCAGCGGCGCACAACGGCGCCCGGTCGAAGAAGCGGTGCAGCGGCGCGGGCTTTCAAACGTGCAGTTCCGTCCCTACCAGGAACGCGAGCGCCTGTCGCTAAGCCTGGGCGTGGGCGATGTCCACCTTGTGTCGCTGCGCCCGGAGCTCGAAGGCTATATCTTTCCGAGTAAGCTCTACGGCGTACTCGCCGCCGGCCGGCCCACGGTGTTCGTCGGCGATCCGCAGGGCGAAATCACGCTGCTGCTCGAGCGCGAGGGGATCGGAGCGGCGGTAAGGCAGGGCGACGCCGAAGGCCTGGCCGGCTTGCTGCTGCGGCTTGCCGGAGACCCGGCATTGCGCGAAGCAATGGGCAGCCGGGCGCGCACGCTGCTGTGCGAGCGTTACGACAAAGTTATCGCCTTGAGTGCCTGGCGGGAAATGTTGGTGAAGCTGTAGCAGTCTTGTCGGGCGCCATGCCGGTCGCGCTCTGCGCACGTGGCGGCAAGAAATCTACGCGAGGCGCTTTTCCCAAGCCAACGCCGAAGCGACAATTGCGTCCAGGCCCGGTCGCTTCGGCTCCCAATTGAACGCGGCCCTGAGTTTGTCGTTGGCGGCAATCAGCTGTGCCGGGTCACCAGCGCGCCTCTCACCCAGCCTCACCTTGAAATCGACGCCCGACACCCGCTTCACCGCTGCGATCACTTCGCGCACGCTGTGGCCGCGGCCGTAGCCGAAGTTGAGCACCGCGGACTCGCGACCACGAGCGAGGTAGTCCAGCGCCTGCAGATGCGCTTCGGCCAGGTCTTCCACGTGTACGTAATCCCGTATGCAGCTGCCGTCCGGCGTGGAGTAATCGTCGCCGAACATCGTCATCTCGGCGCGCCGGCCCAGCGCGGTCTGGCAGGCGACGCGGATCAGGTGGGTCGCGCCGGCGCCGGCCTGCCCCAGCCGCCCTTCGGCTTCGGCGCCGGCGACATTGAAGTAGCGCAGGATCACGTAGCGCAAAGGGCTGGCTGCAGCCGTATCGATGATCATGCGCTCGCTCATCATCTTGGACGCGCCATAGGGATTGATCGGCGCGAGCGGCTCGTCCTCGGATACTTGGACCTTGTCCGGCATGCCGTAGACCGCGGCGGTGGACGAGAAAATGAAACGTTCGACGCCGTGCCTGACGCAGGCGCTGAGCAGTTCGAGCGTGCGGCCGGTGTTGTTGCTGTAGTACTTGAGCGGATCAACCACGGACTCCGGCACCACGATCGACCCGGCGAAGTGCATCACTGCACCGAACCGCCCCTGGTGCAATACCTGGTCCAGCAATTTCGCGTCGCCGATATCGCCTACGACAAGCTTGCCGCTGAGCACGGCTTCGCGCCTGCCGGTGGAGAGGTTGTCGAGTATTGTGGCGTCGTGCCCCGCCGCGCCGAGCTGCTTCACGACGTGGCTGCCAATATAGCCCGCACCGCCGGTTACGAGGACACGCATCTTTGAGTTTTTTGGCCTGGATTTGGACGCGCGATTATAGCAACGCCCCAGCGCGCTGCGGGAACAGTGCTGGCTTATGCCTCGGCGCTCAAATCAATCTGCGCAGAATCGCCAGGCTGACGAAAAATACAAGTATCCCCACCGGCCAGCCGACGCTCTTCTTGCGGGTACGAAAAAAGGCCCACTCGCCGGCGCTGGCGCCGAGCACCAGTGCGATTCCTGCCAGTATCAGACCAAGAATGTCCATGGTTAGGCAGCCGCCGCCAGATCCCAGCGCGGCTTGACAGTGAAAGCGTAAGCGCGTTCTGGTTCAGACATGCTTGCTGCCGAACGCGTTCCCGCAAGCTCCGCGCCCAAGCGCAGGGCCCCCGCCAGCGCAATCATCGCCCCGTTGTCGGTGCAGAACTCGAATTCCGGATAGAACACCGCATGGCCCCGCTCCGCGGCGGCGCGGTCGAGCCGTTCGCGCAGGCGCCGGTTCGCGCCCACCCCGCCGGCGACCACCAGCTGGGTCAGACCGGTCTGCTCCAGGGCATGGAGCGATTTGGCCACCAGCACGTCGACGATCGCTTCCTGGAACGATGCGGCGATATCGGCCCGCGTCGCGGCGTCGTCCGCTTCCTTACGCGCGAGCAGCAGCACCGCGGTCTTCAGGCCGCTGAAGGAAAAGTCCAGATTGCCCGCCCGGTGCATCTGTTCGAGCATGGGCCGCGGCAGCTTGTAGCGCTCGCGCCTGCCCTGCCCCGCGAGCTGCGCCAGCGCCGGCCCGCCCGGATAGCCAAGACCGAGCAGCGTCGCGGTCTTGTCGAAGGCTTCGCCCGCGGCGTCGTCCACGGTTTCGCCCAGCAATTCGTATTCGCCCACGCCGGCCACGCGCATGAGCTGCGTATGTCCGCCCGAAACCAGCAGCGCGACGAAGGGAAATTGCGGCGGATTGCGCGCGAGCAGGGGCGAGAGCAGATGGCCTTCGAGGTGGTGGATGCCCAGCGCCGGTATGCCGAGCGTAAATGCCAGCGCGCTGGCGACGCTGGTGCCGACCAGCAGCGCGCCGGCCAGACCCGGCCCCTGCGTATAGGCGATGGCGTCGATGTCCTTGAATCCTGCGCCGGCCCGATGCATGACCTCGCGGATCAGCGGCAGCACGCGCCGGATGTGGTCGCGCGAGGCGAGTTCGGGCACCACGCCGCCATATTCCTCGTGCATCGTCATCTGGGTATGCAGGGCGTGCGCGAGCAGGCCGCGCTCGCTGTGGTAGAGCGCAATGCCGGTCTCGTCGCAGGACGTTTCTATGCCCAGTATCAGCATGTGGCAGTTTCGCAGGCTCTCGGGGTTATCCCTAACGAAGGATATACACGGGTGTCGCGGGCTATAATACGCGACTTTCTACGCCGAGCTTCCGGCAAAACTAGCCCGCTTTTGGAACGATCTTGCGACGACTGACCACTCTGCTGCTGTTATTGGGCCTGACGACGCAGGCGTATGCGCAGGCGCCGGCACAGGCACCGGACCTCGCGCATCTAAGCCTTGCCGCGGCGGACGCGCTGCTGGCGCAGAAGAACCGCGAACTGCAGGCGGCGCGACGCGCAGTCGAGGCGGCGCAAGCGGCGACACTCAGCGCCGCTGCGCGCCCGAATCCGAACCTCAGCCTCGGCCTTGCCTCGATCAATCCGCAGGCCGGGGTCGGCCCCGGCGGGCCGCGCGACAAGATCGTTGACAGTTCGATCCGCATCGATCAATTGGTCGAGCGCGGCAACAAGCGCGAATTGCGCGTGTCGACGGCGAAGCAGCTCGAAGCCGCCAGTGGGGACGATCTCGCCGACACGCTGCGGCAACAGCGCCTCGCCCTGCGCGGCGCCTACTACGACCTGCTGCTCGCACAGGACCGGCTCGAAATCGGCAGGGACACCGCCGCGCTGTATCAACGCAGCCTGCAGGCGGCGGAACTGCGCCTCAAGGCGGGGGACATCGCCAGCTCGGACGTGGCGCGCATACGCGTCGATGCGCTGCGCGCGCAGAACGACGCGCGCGCAGCTGAAGCCGACCGCCATCGCGCCCAGCTTGCGCTTGCCTATCTGGTCGGCGCCGAATCCAGGGCGAGCGAGATCAAGGCGACCGATGCCTGGCCCTTGCCGCAGGCGATGCCCGCGGGGGACACCAGTCAATTGATAGAGCGCCGGCCGGACGTGCGTGCCGCGCGCGCGCGCCTGGATGCGGCCAGCACTGCGCGCGACCTGGCGCGGAGCCTGCGCTCGCGCGATGTCACGCTGGGCGCGCAGTTCGATCATTATCCGGTGAGCCCCAATTACGCCGCGACCAGCGGCGCCGGCACGGGCAACACCTGGGGCCTGTTCGTGAGCGTTCCGCTTTTCACCCGGTACTACTTCGAAGGCGAGATCCAGAGCGCCGAGGTCGCCTACAACGCGGCTGCCGAAAATCTCGAGCGCACGCGCGCGCTGGCAATCGCCGAGATCGCAAGGGCGCGCTCGGACGTGACGGCCGCGGCCGAACGCCTGGCGCGCTACCGCGACGGCATGCTCGCCGAAGCGCAGAAGGCGGCCGACGCGGCCGAATTCGCCTACACGAACGGCGCCATTGGCGTGATGGACCTGCTCGATGCGCGGCGCACGCTGCGGGCGATACAGCTGGACGCCGCCGCGGCGCAGGCCGATCATGCCAAGGCGCTCGCGGCCTGGGAGGCCGGACTAGGCGGCAATCAGTAGGCAGGCGCTGCACCAGGATGATCGGAGGGGGGAGTGCGTAATTCGCTGTGGATGATATTGCTTGCCGCGCTGTTCGCTGCGGGTTGCGATCAAACCAAGAAAACGCCGGAGGCCCCGCGCGCCAGGCTCGAGCGCAACAGGCTGGTGTTCGCGGCGGACGCGCCGCAGCTCGCGAACATCAAGTCCGAAGTTGCCGCGGCAGGCGAGCCTGCCACGCTGCGCGTCTCCGGCAGATTGGTCTGGGACGAAGGCCGGACCGTGCGCGTGTTTCCGCCTTTTTCCGGGCGCGTCGAGCGCATTCTCGCCAATCGCGGCGACCAGGTGAAGCCGGGACAAGTGCTGGCCGTGCTCGCCTCGCCCGAGTTCGGCCAGGCCCAGGCCGACGCGCGCCGTAGCGGCGCGGATTTCGCGCTGGCCGAAAAGAACCTCGCGCGCCTGCGCGAGCTCAATGCGCACGGGGTCGCGCCGCGCAAGGACCTGCAGGCCGCCGAGGCCGATTTCGTGCGCGCCCAATCCGAGCTGCAGCGCGCGCAGAAGCGCATCAGCCTGTACGGCGGCAACGAGGCCACGGTCGACCAGCGCTTTTCGCTCAGAAGTCCCATAGCGGGCACGGTGGTCGAACGCAACATCAATCCGGGACAGGAGCTGCGCTCCGACCTGGTGCTCGCGAACGCGCCGGCGATGTTCGTCATTACCGATCCGAGCCGGCTGTGGGTGCAGCTCGACGCAAGCGAATCCGATCTCGCCCACCTGCAGCGCGGGCAGACGCTGCGGCTGCAGACGTCCGCCTATCCCGGCCAGTCCTTTCCGGCCAAGGTCGAGATGGTGTCCGATTTCATCGATCCCGCGACGCGCGTGATCAAGGTGCGCGCGTCGGTGGACAACCGCGAGCGCAAGCTCAAGGGCGAAATGTTCGTGACGGCGCAGATCGACGTCGGCACCGAGCCCGGCGCGCGCGTACCCGCCAAGGCCGTGTTCCTCGCCGGCGACAAGTACTACGCCTTCACCGAAAACGCGCCCGGCAATTACTCGCGGGTCGAAGTCAAGACCGGCGGCAGCGCCAACGGCAGCATCGGCGTGGTCTCGGGTCTCGCGCCGGGGCAGAAGGTGGTAGTGGAAGGCAGTCTGCTGCTGCAGCGCATGGCCAATGAGCTTGCCGGCGATTAGATGTTTTGTCGCGAACGCAAACGCCGGGTGATGGGCGCGCAATGATCAAGCGCGTCGTCTCCTTTGCCCTGCACAAACCGCTGTTCGTGGTGCTGGGGATGATCCTGTTCATCGGCGGCGGCATCGCGGCGTTCAAGGCGCTGCCGGTGGAAGCCTTTCCCGACGTCACCGACACCCAGGTGACGGTCATCACCCTCTATCCCGGGCGCGCCGCGGAAGAGGTCGAGAAGCAGGTCACGATTCCGCTCGAGGTCGTGCTCGCGGGCATGCCCAACACGGTGCGCATGTTCTCCCACACCCAGTTCGGACTGTCCTTCATCATCCTCACCTTCGACGATCGCGCCAACGCGTATTTCGCGCGCACCCAGGTGAACGAGCGTTTGCGCGAAGCGGAATTGCCGGATGGGATCACGCCGCAGCTCGCGCCGCTGTCGACGCCGATTGGCGAGGTCTACCGCTACCGGCTCAAGGCCCAGGGCTACGATTCACGCGAGTTGCGCACGCTGCAGGACTGGGTGGTGATGCGCCAGCTGAAGCTGGTGCCGGGCGTCGCCGACGTGGTCACGCTGGGCGGCCTGGTGAAGCAATACGAGGTCAATCCCGACCTGGCCAAGCTGCGCTATTACAACGTGACGCTGCAGCAGCTGTTTTCGGCGCTCGAGCGCGGCAACGCCAACGCCGGCGGCAGCTACCTCGAGCAGGGGCGCCAGCAATACCTGATCCGCGGCATCGGCCTACTGCGCAGCGCCGACGACATCGGCAACGTGGTCGTGGCCGAGCGCAACGGCGTGCCTGTGCTGGTCAAGAACATCGCCGATGTGACCATCGGATCGGTGCCGCGCCAGGGCATCGTCGGCGAAGACAAGGACGACGACGTCGTCACCGGCATCGTGCTGATGCGCAAGGGCGAGAACCCTTCGCAGGTGCTCGCCGGGGTGAAGCAGAAAATCGACTTCATCAACGCCTCGCTGCTGCCCATGGGCGTGAAGGCGGTCGCCTTTTACGACCGCACCTGGCTGATCGACAAGACGCTGAAAACGGTATTCAGCAATCTCACTGAAGGCGCATTGCTGGTCGCTCTGGTGCTGCTGCTGTTCCTCGGCAACCTGCGCGCGGCGACGATTGTTGCGGTGGTGATCCCGCTGTCCCTGCTTGCCACTTTCCTCGGCCTCACTTTCGTCGGCATTCCGGCCAACCTGCTGTCTCTGGGCGCGATGGACTTCGGCATCATCGTCGACGGCGCGGTGATCGTGGTCGAAAACGTGTTCCGCAAGCTGTCCGAGAAGCCGCAGGACCGGACGCCGCGCCTGCAGAAAATCCTGGACGCCGCGGTCGAGGTGGGCCGGCCGACACTGTTTTCGATGCTGATCATCATCGCGGCGCACATCCCGATATTCACGCTGCAGCGCCAGGAGGGCCGCATCTTCGCGCCCATGGCCTGGTCGGTGACTTCCGCCCTGGTGGGCTCGCTGATCCTGTCGCTGACGCTGGTGCCCCTGCTCTGTTACTGGATGCTGCGCAAGAACCTGCCGGAAAAGGAGAACTGGCTGGTTCACTGGTGCAAGGGCGTGTACCAGCCTTCGCTCGCCTGGGCGATCGGTCACCGCAAGATCGTCATCGGCGCGGCGCTCGCTGCGCTTGCGGCCAGCCTCGCCGTCGTGCCCAGGCTCGGCACCGAGTTCCTGCCCGAACTCAACGAGGGCTCGATCTGGATCAACGTGCCCCTGCCCTCCAGCGTCTCGGTGAGCGAGGCGCAATCGGAGAACGCCAAGTTCCGCGCCGCGATCGCCAAAGTTCCCGAAGTCAGCAGCGTCATGTCCAAGGCCGGGCGGCCCGAGGACGGCACTGACCCCAAGCTGGTGAACATGGCCGAGTTCCTGGTCGACCTGAAGCCCGAATCGCAATGGCGGCAAGGCCTGACGCGCTTCGACCTGATGGACGAAATGGAGCGCAACCTGCTCGCCTATCCAGGCATAGAGCCGAGCTTTTCCTATCCGATCCGCGACAACGTGCTCGAGTCGATATCGCAGATCGACGGCCAGATCGTGATCAAGGTGTTCGGGCCGGAATTGGACGTGCTGCGCGACGAATCGAAGAAGGTGCTCGCCGCGGTGCGCGACGTCGCCGGCGTGCGCCGCGCGTTCATCGACCGCCTGGGCGAATTGCCGCAGTTGCGCATCGACATCGACCGCGCCGCCGCGGCGCGCTACGGCCTGAACGTCGCCGATATCCAGGACGTCATCGAAACCGCGCTCGGCGGCAAGGCGGCGACCCAGCTCTGGGAGGGCGAGCGCCGCTTCCCGGTAGCGGTGCGCCTGAAAGAGCCGGAGCGCTCGATCGAGCGCATGAAGGCCATCCTGGTGTCCACGCCTTCGGGCCAATACGTGCCGCTCGCGCAGGTGGCGCGCTTCGAAACCGCGAGCGGCGCGCAGAACATCAGCCGCGAAAACAGCCAGCGGGTGCAATCGATCGGCATATTCATCCGCGACCGCGACATGGGCAGCGTGGTGGCCGACATGAAGGAGCGCGTGGCCAAGCTTGGCGGGCTGCCGCCGGGCTACAGCGTCACCTGGTCGGGCGAGTTCGAAAACCAGGAGCGGGCGATGACGCGGCTCGCGATCATCGTGCCGATATCGGTGCTGCTCATATTCCTGCTGCTGTTCGACGCGTTTGGCTCGTTCAAGAGCGCGGCGCTGATCGTGCTCAACATCCCTTTCGCGATGGTCGGCGGGATATTCGCGCTGCTGTTTACCGGCATCCACCTGTCGGTGTCGGCGGCGATCGGCTTCATCGCGCTGTTCGGCCAGGCCGTGTTGAACGGCGTGGTGATGGTCGCGTATTTCAACCAGCTGCGCAACGCCGGCGCGACGCCGGTGCAGGCCGTGCTCGAAGGCTCGCTGGTGCGCTTGCGCACGGTCCTGATGACCGGCCTCCTGGCCATGCTGGGCCTCTTGCCCATGGCCTTGTCGCACGGCATCGGCGCGGAGACGCAAAAACCCCTGGCGGTCGTGGTCATCGGCGGCCTGATTACCGCCACGCTGCTGACCCTGCTGGTACTGCCGACACTGTACCTGGTGTTCCACCACGAGCGTTCGCCCACGGAAAAGCGCCACCACCACGAGGATTAGCGCCGATGACGGGGAAAGCGGCGCGAAACGCCGTGCTCGGCCGGTCCCGAAACAGCCCTTGTCCGGCCGCGGAAAGTGCTGATATAATTCATGGTTTTCCGCCCCCAACAATAGCCGGAGTATTGATGCCTACCGTACGAGTCAAGGAAAATGAGCCCTTCGAGGTGGCGCTGCGCCGCTTCAAGCGCACCATCGAAAAGACCGGGCTGCTGACCGAACTGCGCGCACGCGAGTTCTACGAAAAGCCCACCGCCGAGCGCAAACGCAAGCTGGCCGCCGCGGTCAAGCGCCATTACAAGCGCATCCGCAGCCAGCAACTCCCGCCCAAGCTGTTCTAGAATTTCTGCCGCCGCCGGGCGGCGGGCGCACCCCTTCCCGTCCGGCCGTCCGCGTATCGCCGCCGCGCGCATGCCGCTCAAGGCACAAATCACCGAAGACATGAAGGCCGCGATGCGCGCCAAGGATGCGCCGCGCCTGTCGGCCATCCGCCTGCTGCTCGCGGCGATGAAGCAGCGCGAAGTGGACGAGCGCATCGAATTGTCAGATGCGGACGTCCTCGCCATCATCGAAAAGATGCTGAAGCAGCGCCGCGACTCGGTGACGCAGTACGAAGCCGGCGGCCGCCAGGACCTGGCCGACGTGGAAAAGTTCGAAATCGGCGTGCTCTCCGGCTACATGCCGCAGCAGCTGTCCGAAGCGGAAATTTCGGCCGAAGTGGCCGCCGCGGTCGACGCCGCCGGCGCCAAGGCGATGCAGGACATGGGCAAGGTCATGGCGCTGCTCAAGCCCAGGCTGGCCGGCCGCGCCGACATGGCCAAGGTTTCCTCGCTGGTCAAGGCCAGGCTCGGCAGCTAGCGCCCCGCGGTCCGGGCTTTCTTGGCTTGCGTTCCGGCTAAAATGGCCTATAAAGAATGCATGTTCCTTGGCGCGGATGCCGGGGAAAGTTAGCCCAGGCCCCAGACTCCTATCCCGACCGCGCGTGATACCCGATTCCTTCAAACGCGATTTGCTCAATCGCGTCGATATCGTCGACATCATTCAGCGCCACATGCAGCTGAAGAAGGCGGGCGCCAACTACAGCGCGTGCTGCCCGTTCCACAACGAAAAATCGCCCTCCTTCACGGTCAGCCCGTCGAAACAGTTCTATCACTGCTTTGGCTGCGGCGCGCATGGCGACGCGATCGGCTTTCTCATGGAGTACTCGGGACTGGGCTATGTCGAGGCGATCAAGGAACTCGCTGCCGGCGCCGGCATGGCCATGCCGGAATTCGAACCGCGCTTCGCCAAGAAAAGGGAAGAAGACGGCCCCGATCTGTACGAACTCATGCGCCGCGCGATGCAGTACTATCGCGAGCAGCTGAAGGCTTCGCCCAACGCGATCGAATATCTCAAGCGCCGCGGACTGTCGGGCCAGATCGCCGCGCATTTCGGCATCGGCTATGCGCCCGACGGCTGGCAGAATCTGCGGGCTGAATTTCCGGACTACGGCGACAAGAGCCTCAAGGACGCGGGCCTGGTGATCGACAACGAGGCGGGCAAGCGCTACGACCGCTTCCGCGACCGCATCATGTTCCCGATCATCAACCAGCGCGGTTTCGTCATCGGTTTCGGCGGGCGCATCATCGGCGCGGGCGAGCCGAAATACCTCAATTCGCCGGAGACGCCGCTGTTCGAGAAGGGGCGCGAGCTCTACGGCCTGCCGCAGGCGCGCCAGGCGATACGCGACGCCGGCCGCGTGCTGGTGGTCGAAGGCTACATGGATGTGGTGGCGCTGGCGCAGCATGGCGTGGCTTACGCGGTGGCGACGCTGGGCACGGCGACCACGCCGGTGCATGTGCAGAAGCTGCTGCGCCAGAGCGACGAGATCGTGTTCAGCTTCGACGGCGATGCCGCGGGCAGGAAAGCCGCCTGGCATGCGCTGGAGGTGAGCCTGCCGGCCACGCTCGACAACAAGACCATACGCTTCCTGTTTCTGCCCGAAGGCGAGGATCCGGACAGCTACGTGCGCAGCAAGGGCAAGGGCGCGTTCGAGCAATTGGTGGCGCAGGCGGAACCGCTCTCCGGCTATCTGCTCGGGCAGCTGCGCGCGCGCGTCGACACCAGCACCGCCGAAGGCCGCTCGCGCCTCGTGCACGAGGCCAAACCGCTGCTCAGGAGCGTGGCAGCGCCGGGGCTGCAGCTGCAATTGCTGAAGCAGGTGGCGGACACTGCCGGCATGACGCAGGAGGAAACCGAGCGCCTGTGCGAACTGCGCCGCAGCGCGCCGACGCCGGCGGCGTGGCAGCGCCCCGCACCGGCCACGGTGACGCGCGCAGCGGTCAAGAGTTTTGAACTGAGCCTGCTCGAGTGTGTCCTAGTGAAACCTGCGCTTGCGGCCGAGCTGTCCGGCGAGATCATCCGCGGCGAGAACATCGAAGCGAAGGCCCTGCTAGCGCTGGGCGAATACGTGCGCGCCAACCCTGATGTCAGCTCCGAAGTAATGCTGATCGATCACTTCCGCGGCAGCCCGTACGAGACCCTGCTCAAGCAGGTGCGCTCCGAGCTCATGATCCTGGGCCTTAGCCCGGAGCAGGCGGAGGGCGCGTTTCGCGATGCGCTGCCCGGACTGGAGCGCCGGCGCATCCATGAGCAGCTAAACGAATTGCAGCGCAGGAACAAGGCGGGGGCGCTCGGCCCCGCCGATATCGAACTGATGAACGTGCTGACCAAGCGCCTGGGGGCCTTGGACCAGCGCCCGAGCACAAATCGCCCTGTGGTATAATTACCGGCTTTTTTTCCAATACTTCACCGACTTAGGACAAGCTCATGGCAGCACATCAAGCCAAGAAATCCGCCGCAGCCGCAAAAGCGAAAGCCGCCAAGCCCAAGACCGCGCACAAGAAGGCCGTCCCGCCGAAGAAGAAACCTGCGGTCGCGGCCAAGCCGCTGTCCAAAGCCAGGCCTTTGGCCAAGGCAAAAGCGCCGGCCAAGTCCAAGCCCGCTACCAAGTCGCGGCCCCTGGCCAAGAAGGCCAAGCCTGCGGCCAAGTCCGCGGCCAAGCCCGCGCCCCGGCATGCCGCCAAAGCGCCGGTGACAGCCAAAGGCCAGCCTCAAGCGGCCAAGCCGGCCGGCGCGGAAAAGAGCAAAGCCGCGGCCAAGCCGGCCGTTGCGGACAAGATCGCGCCGAAAGAGGTCGCCGTAGCCAAACCGCAGCAGTCGGCCAAGCAAATCGCGCGGCAGATCGCCAAGCAGCAGGCGGCGAAGCTCACGGCGAAGCAGAAGGCGGACCTGCGCAAAGGCGAGCAAAAGCCCGAAGACGTGGAAGCACGGCGCACGCGGTTGAAGAACCTGATCAAGCTGGGCAAGGAACGCGGCTTCCTCACCTACTCCGAAATCAACGACCACCTGCCCGACGACCTGGTGGACGCGGAGCAGATCGAGTCCATCATCACCACGTTCAGCGACATGGGCATCCAGGTCTACGATGCGGCCCCGGATGCGGAATCGCTGTTGATTTCCGAAAACGCGCCCGCAGTCGTGCCCGACGAGGATGCCGAGGAGGAAGCCGAGGCGGCGCTGTCCACGGTCGATCCCGAATTCGGCCGCACCACCGACCCGGTGCGCATGTACATGCGCGAGATGGGCTCGGTGGAGCTGCTCACGCGCGAAGGCGAAATCGAAATCGCCAAGCGCATCGAAGACGGCCTGAAGCACATGATCCAGGCGATTTCGGCCTGCCCGACCACCATCGCCGAGATTCTCGCGCTCGCCGGCAAAGTCGCGCGCGACGAAATGCGCGTCGACGAACTCGTCGACGGGCTGATCGACCCGAATGCCAAGAACGACGAGCCGGTCGCGGAACTCGCCGAGGTAGTGGCCGAAGAGGACGAGGAGGAAGAGGAGGAAGAACTCGACGAAGAGGCGCAGAACGCCGCCATCAGCGCCAGCCTGCAGCAGCTCAAGGAAGATGCGCTGGCGCGCTTCGACGTCATCCAGCGCCTGTTCGAGCGCAAGAAGACCGCGCTTGCCAAGCATGGATCGCGCAGCAAGGAATACCTGAAGATTCGCGACAAGATTTCGGCCGAGCTGATGAACATCCGCTTTTCCGCGCGCATCGTCGAGCGCCTGTGCGACGCGCTGCGCGGCCTCGTGGAAGAGACGCGCCGCTACGAGCGCCACATTCAGCAGCTGTGCGTGACCAAGAGCAACATGCCGCGTCCGCACTTCATCAAGGTGTTCCCCGGCAACGAAACCAATCTGCGCTGGGTAACCAACGAAATCGCCGCGCGCCACCCTTACAGCACGCAGCTTGCCCGCTTTCAGCCGGCGATCATGGAATACCAGCAGAAGCTGCTCGACCTGCAGGCGCGCATCGGCATCCCGCTGAAGGAGCTCAAGGACATCAACAAGCAGATGTCCACGGGCGAGGCCAAGGCGCGCCGCGCCAAGCGCGAAATGACCGAAGCCAACCTGCGCCTGGTGATCTCGATCGCCAAGAAATACACCAACCGCGGGCTGCAGTTCCTCGACCTGATCCAGGAAGGCAACATCGGCCTGATGAAGGCGGTGGACAAGTTCGAATACCGCCGCGGCTACAAGTTCTCGACCTACGCGACCTGGTGGATACGCCAGGCGATCACGCGCTCGATCGCCGACCAGGCGCGCACCATCCGCATCCCGGTGCACATGATCGAGACCATCAACAAGATGAACCGCATCTCGCGCCAGATCCTGCAGGAAACCGGGCAGGAGCCCGATCCGGCGACGCTTGCGCTGAAGATGGAAATGCCCGAGGACAAGATCCGCAAGATCCTCAAGATATCGAAGGAGCCGATCTCGATGGAGACGCCGATCGGCGACGACGACGATTCGCATCTGGGCGATTTCATCGAAGACGCGGCCACCATGGCGCCGGTGGACGCGGCAGTGTACGGTTCGCTGCGCGACGCAACCAAGGACGTGCTGGACTCGCTCACGCCGCGCGAGGCCAAGGTGCTGCGCATGCGCTTCGGCATCGAAATGAACACCGACCACACGCTCGAGGAAGTCGGCAAGCAGTTCGACGTCACGCGCGAGCGCATCCGCCAGATCGAAGCGAAGGCACTGCGCAAGCTGCGCCATCCTTCGCGCTCGGAACAGCTGCGCAGCTTCCTGGACAACGAAGCCTAGAAGCCCTGCCCCCTCTCCCCTGCGGGGAGAGGGCTGGGGTGAGGGGCGTTCCCAAACCCTGTATCATTTCCCGTAGGGCCTATAGCTCAGTTGGTTAGAGCAGAGGACTCATAATCCTTTGGTCCCTGGTTCGAGTCCAGGTGGGCCCACCAATTTAAAGACCATTAGTGATGGTAACCGCTCACACTGCTAAATAAGAGATAAGCTGCCTAATATTTCAATCTGAATTCAATCTCCAACACAATTACAGCTGCCGGGCAACGCCTATCTAACGGGAAGCCGATACATGCGAAAAATGTTGAGCGCAGCGCTGCTCTACCTCTTCCTGCCCAATGGTTGGGCTGCGGACCCAGTTGTACCAAAACCCGCGCCACAAGCTACCATGCAAAAGCTTGCATCGGACTGCGATGAAGCCTCCATTCTGGCCGTCCTAGGTAACGGCACAATCGTGAAAACCGACGACGGACACATGTACCAAATCGATGAAGTCGACACTGTCGACTCATCACTATGGCTCGCCGGTGACGATATAGTGATTTGCTGGACGCGTTGGCTATATGCAGGACGCCAAGTCACACTTTTTAAAATCCTCAATGGCAGCGATAAGGTTGACGCTACTCGTCTAAAGTAATTCCTAACAATTGTTGTTGCCGCGCGGCGCGAGGCAAAAGAGAGCGATAAGGCCGCCCACTTCCCTCTGAAATGCGATCCCTTGATTTGCAAACTTAGCATTTTTTGCTCTTATCCAGCACTGTCACTCGTTCAATCTTCCGAACCTTAATGTAACGATCCGTCATTGCACTACTCCGGTGACCAAGCCGCTTTTGCGCGTGCAACGGATCGTCAGTAGCCGTCTTTGCACGAATATCATGTTCCGTGAAGCGCTCCGAGAGCACGCCAGCTTCAACAGCTCTGCCCATCGCCCTTTGCCAGATCGAATCAAAGCCGCTTGTGCTATAAGGCTGGCCCCTGCGCGTGCAGAAAAGATATAGTCCCCGAATCGGCCGAGGAAGCGCCTTAATCCGATCTACCGCCGCCCTAAGTGCAGGCTCCCAAAGGTAGATAAGCCTCCCGCCCGTTTTCGCCTGGGTGACCGCAATTCCTTCATTAGTCAACGCGTCAAGCCGTAACTTGAGAATGTCGCCCTTACGCAAGCCAGTCAGGTATTTGAAGTCAACGTAGACGCTCAAGAAATCACCCGCCTTTGATTTGAACGCTTCGAGCTCGGCATCCTCAACATAACGCTCACGGGGCTTTTCCGGATTGCGCTTAACGTGCCTACAGGGATTGTCCTTGACCACGCCCCACCGAATTGCGTAGCTGTAGACATGCGAAAGCAACGCCTTTTCACGATTAGCCCTGACCGGCGCTCCCCTCGCATCCATGTATGCGTAAACATCCGGGGCCGTGACCTCATCTGGCCGCATATGACCGAACACCGCACGCAGCTTAGCCATTTCCTTGATGTTGTCTTTGTAAGTCTGCGGCGCTTTGGTTGGCGCGACTTCCAGCATATAGCGATCCATGACCTCGGCCAAAGTCGTCATGCGCGAAGGACGCCCAACAATCTCCGCCCACTTAGCCATCGCCCGAGAGAAATCCCGCCCCAAGTGAACCCATGCCCCTATAGGAGGCGCAAAGTAGTAAGCCCCATGACTGAAATAGACGCGCTGCGGCAGATCAAGCCGCGTTTTCCGACGACGCCCCATTAGTGCACCTCACTTTTCAATGCTGCCAAGTTAGGCTGATTTCGCGGTTTCGCAGGTACGCCACAAAGCAGCATTCGTACATGCTCTTCCAGGACACGCGGGTATCCATCCGCCCCGATCCGGAACGAGAACCCGTTAGCCTGCAGCCATCGCACAATGCAGCTGCGGCGTTTATAGCCCGTAAGGGAAACCAACTCGGCAATGGAAAGAAACATGATTAACCCAATGCCCTCTGCAACTCCGCGATCTTCTGCCGGTGCTTATCCGTAAGGCGAGATTCCGAGGCGTCGCAAAGATCATCAAGACTGACTCGCAACCCTTCCCGAAATACGCACATAGAGGGCAGCATACGCGTCATGAAGCGCTTAGTCTGCGCTAGCGCATCCAATGCCAGCATCGCCCCTATCGAAGCGCTCTGTAGCCCGTTCTACCCGTTCAGCGAATACCGCCCACCACGGCAGCAAATCCGCCCGCGACACGCTCCCGCCAGTATCGCGATTGACGAAATCAAGAAACTGCCGCAGATGGCTCAATGCAAAGTCCCGCCAAGTCTCGTAAGGGGCTGCCGCGACAACGGCCCCGATACCATCCGCCCAATGCCCCTTTAACTCGAACTCTAGCCTTGTGAAGCCCCGCCGGTCATAAATGCGCACGAATCGCCCGGACATCCGCGACCCGATATAAAGCGTGTTTCCGGTTTCGCTTTCAATCCATTTATAGGAATCCCGGTTAGCAGCACACCGCACGTCCCCACGTTGCCAGGCGTCATAACATTGACGAGGACTGAATGGGACATGATCGAAGGCAATATCCAGCCGAGTGCAGCGCCACACAACCGGCCTAGGCTCTGGCGGTTCGTCGCCCGATACCACGCGGTCACAGTGTGTCAACTCGTTGAGCGAGGACAGGAGTTCGAGAATAGCCGCTTGCCCCATTTGCTCGATAGCCTCGCCAGGAATTTCCAGATGGCAATGCAACTCCATTCCGGGATAAGCATACAGGCGCAGCCCAAGAGGACCGAAGAAAAGGGATTTATAACGACGCCCCGATTTCCCGGAATCAATAAAAACCTTATCCCAATACCCGATATCGGCGAGAGGTTGCCGAAGAAACGCCTCCATCACACACTGGACAAGATTGGAAGGATTTGTAAAAGCAGTAAGGGACACCCAATGAATCCCTACCTGTACCTCGTCTATGTTCTCGTTTGCAACTATTACTCCCCTATTAGTACCGGGGAGTAATAGCGTGGCGTCCGCTGCCGGCGCGCGCTCCGCGTGCGTGCGGCAGCCGTCCGCCACGCTCGGCTCACCGGCTGAATCAGGGAAAGAAGGTGCACGGGTATCCATTACCCGCCATCCTACAGGGGATTCAGTACCCGTGTCAAGGGTACTGATTACCTAGTTTAGAACTAGGCTAATTCGCGGCGATTCTCCACCGGTATTTCCCCGCTCACGCCCTTCCAGAACTTCTGCAGCTTCTGGACGACCTCATAGCCCAACGACTTGTAGGTAAACGGCCCTTCAGCCGGAAACGCCTCACGGATATTGATGCCCAGGATTTCCTCATACTTGCGGATAGTCCGCTTGTTGTGGATCAGGACCAGCACCTTCCAACCGATCAGGGGCCCAAGGAAGAGCATCCCGATAGCGCTTTCCAGCTCATCGAAATTGCCCACGAACTCGTATGCGCGGTCCTCAACGAGCTTGAGCAGGGCTTGCGCTTCCTCGTTTGTACGCCGAGGAATGTGCGGGCGGGGGCGCTTACGCGGCTTTGTCATTGCGGAGGCTCCGAGCGAGGAAGGCAGAACGATACACCATATAAGGGGTACCCATCAACCGTGCCGCACAATTTCACAAGCCCCCCCCTCCGCCACTCTACCGGCCTCATCGGGGCGGGCCTATGAATTCACGCCGGCGTACCTATCACCTAGATGTCGCTACCACCTTGAACCGCAGGATGTTTTTTCCAAGGGTGTAGGCGTACTCGCTGCTGGGCGTAAATCGGATTTGCACGCCATCTACGGTTACCTCCCCGGTCTTTGTACGAGTCGTGACCAATGAGGCACCCTTTATCTTATGTTTACTGGCAAAAAACACGCAATTACTAAGCAGTTCATGGTGTTCACACGGTCGATCTGACCACTTGACTTCAACAATCCAATGCGGCTTTTGATTTTTCGGATCTAGCGAAACGATATCCACTTCGCCCTCCGGCCAGCGAGCGTAATGCAACGAATCCGCTGCAGTGTGCCACCATTGGCTATAGATCGCCGTTTCAGTCAATGCGCCGATACTGTCCGCATCGATGTCAATTGGACCAAATAAAGCGGCCCGCATCGATGGGTTCGTCAAGTAGACCTTGAAGGATGTTACCCGCTTAAAGTGCTTCGCATTTTGGTCAATGCGGTAAACACGCTTTATCAAGAACGCCGCCTCAAGGTATTCGAGATAGCGCTTTAGCGTGTTCTTCACTACTCCGGCCGATTGGGATAACCCTTCTAGGGATATTTCGTTGCCCGTATTGTAGGCAATTGTCGTAAACAGTTTATTCAGTTCCTGTATGTCGCTTATGCCGTATAGACTAGGAAGGTCTCGGAGCAAAACCTTATCAATAATGTCGCCCTTGATGTATCTGGCCGTGTCCGCACGAATAGTCGGAGAGAACACTGCTTCCGGATAGCCACCATAGTTCAAATAGTTCACAAACTCCTTGTTAAGCGCGTTAATGTCTGTTGCCGTATACGAAATGATCGGCGAATCAGGCGCCTGGTGCTCAACAATCAATTCTTGTTCGCGGCCAATGAAGTTGAGGTATTCGGCAAACGTTAGCGGTGGAAGAAGGAAATCCGTGAATCGGCCCGCCCCCGATTCGCTGCTTTTTAGCCGCAATGCTGCCGCAGACGAACCGGTAACGACAAATTGATATTTTGCATAGGAATCGACTAGCGATTTGAGGTGAACCTCCCAGTTCTTATGGTATTGCACTTCGTCGAAGAAGATGTACAGTTGATCATCTCTCTGATGCCCGTGCATCTTTTGAAACAACTTTACAATTTGCTCTAATGAAAGGTCTGTGTATAACGGCGTTTCGAGCGACAGATAAAGTATTTTTCTCCTCTCGACACCATCAGCAAGCAATTTGGCAATTGCATGGAACACCATCACGGTCTTGCCAACGCGGCGAGGACCCATAAGCACGACTGCGCGATTTACCTTCCTATCTGCGAGCAACCCGAAGAAGAGTTTGAAGTAGAACCGTCGAGGATATTGCTCAATACGCGGATCTAACCCCTCAGCGGATTCCCACCACGGATTATCGAACCTTAAACGTGTTTCAATTTCCTTAGCTGATATCTGCAGCATGTCTCGTCCCTAAGATCAATCGACTGACGCTAATTATAAATGACACTTCAGGCCATTGCAATCTAAGATCAGTCGAATGATCATAATAGTTATAATACTGTTTTTACTGAATATTTAATAACATTAGAGAGGTTTGGTTCTTTGAAGCGCTCCATTTGGTAGGATGCTGCTACCAGGGCGAACTACCATTACCAGCGAGACGTTGTGAGACCTTTTACGCTTCGTATCTTTGTGCCGTCCGGAGACCCTTCCGCGCTCCTAGTGGCGACGCGTGATGACGGCATTGGCAAAGCCATTCTTTTCCCTCGCGAGTTACTCGGCGAAGTTAAAGGTCGGAAGGAATGGAAAGATCCCGGTGTCTACTTGCTCATCGGGAAATCGAAAATGTACATCGGCGAGGGAGACCCTGTTGGCACCCGACTCGAAGACCACTACAGGGCAAAAGCATTTTGGGAAAAAGCTTTATTCTTTACCGCAGATACCAGGTTAAACAAAGCACACATCCAGCATATTGAAGCGCGACTGGTTAAACTAGCTTTTGCCTGCAATGTCTCGGGACTCGAAAATGGTAACCAGCCACAACCTCCTGCTCTAGGAGAAGAAGAGTACGCATTCGCGGAAAACGTGCTAGCAGATCTACTCTTAATGCTTCCCCTTCTCGGCTTTGAGCAGTTTCAAGCCAATGCCCCGGCCAGCGACAGCGTCTACGATGAAACGAACGATTCGAGTGCAGCCATAATCCCACGGCGCAGCGCAGTCTATTCGCAGTTATCAAGAGGAATGGTGTTTCACCAAAAATATAAAGAGGCAAATGCGAATCTGGAAATTGTTGAGGGCGGCATCGCTATAAAGAAGGGTTCTACGATTGTCAGGGAGCCGGTTCCAAGTTTTGAAACTTACTGTGCCGGACTTGCTCAAATGCGCCGCCAACTTCTTGAGTCCGGTGTAATTGCCGAGGACAAAGGAAAACTGGTCTTCACCCAAGATCAGTTTTTTTCTTCCGCCTCCGCTGCGGCAAGTCTAATCAAGGGCGTCAATAGCAACGCAGATAACTGGGTCTCAAACGACGGCAAGGATCTGGGTGATCTATTGCGTGAGTTAAAGAAGAAAAGTACCTAAGAATTGATAGCGGCAGTAGGTGGAGGCAGATAATAATTTCGCCAAATACGATCTTGCGGCAACGAGCAAAGTCAACGCCTTATACTCTATTACTCAGCCCGAATATTAAGCAGGATACTAAGCAAATTATATATAAGATCAAACACCTTAAGCACATACTTGGGCGGGACTCATAATCCTTTGGTCCCTGGTTCGAGTCCAGGTGGGCCCACCAATAATCAAGGAGTTACAAGGGTGCCGGTTCCGTAGGCTGTGCTGAATCTGTGCCAAGCAGCCGATCCACGACCGGTGCCCGAGCTGCGAGGTTACCTGTTGCGGGTGGTAATTGGCATTGTGGTGATATCTCTACAGCTGGGAGTCCCGCATGCTCCGCCTTGCCATTGTTTCTGGTTGCAAGAAATGCCCGGTCGTCCGAATTTGCCCGCCTAAGACAGCGTTGGGCATTTATCGACCAGAAGACAACCAAAAGATCGCGAGCACGGCTCATGCAGCCACGGCGACGAAGGGAAGTGAAGGCGGAGGGAGTAAGCCTACTTCCGGAATCCAGTTTCGCCGTCGCAAAACTGCGGACTGAATGTCCGCGATTGGCCGGACATTCGTTCACTGCTCGTATGCGAACCCTAGGCTGGTTTGCGCAGGCTCAGCAAATAATCGTAGCCGGTGGCCTCGGTACGCAGCGATACTTCTGCTCCCTTCAGACCGTCCGCCCAACTCATTACGCTTTCCGCCGTGCGATAGGTGAGGGACCAGTCCGCAATCAGCTCAAGTGGCCATACCATATCCGTGTTCGCCTTCATATTTCCTAGGAGCAGCTGGCCACCAGGGCGCAGCACGTCATAGAGGCGACCAGTTAGCACGCGACAAGTCCGGTCGCCGAAATAGTCAAATAAACCGGCACTGTAGATCATGTCGGCCTGCAGCATCAGTTGGGATGGATCCACTTCCCGCATCAGGCGCAAAATGGACACATGCCGCAATTGAATGTCTATTTGTGGGCCACCTTGGCGCTGCCTGAGGGCCTCGGCAATGGATTGTCCGGCATGACGCAACGCATCACTGTCCTGATCGACCAGGACGAAGGTAATCGGTCGCGTGCCCGTGACATGGGACTGGACGAATTCGGCAACCTCCCTGGCCGGGCCACAACCCAGGTTCGCGATAACGATGCCATTCGGATTGTCACAGCGCTCCGCCATCTCGGTGATGGCATGACGCACTAGTTCCTTGCGCTTTACTACGAACTGGCCAATATTTACGCCCAATGCGTGAACGACCTGTCCGAAAGCCGTGGTTCCGCGATGACCACCCTCGTAGATGTGGTCCATCACGACATAATCGCCTGGGTAGCCCTTGGGCTTGGTGTAGGCTTGCCACCACAACGGGCCCTCGAGCAGTTCAGGCGTCAGTTGCGACTCGGTGTACTGCTTCGTCACCTTGAGACTATCCGGATCGCTCGCGATCTCGAGCAGACACTCGGCTGCGTCGGACCAGACTGCACGCCAGTTGCGCCACAGTTCATGACTGAAATCGAGAATCTCGCCTTGGAATTGCTCCACTGGATACCCGTTGACTCGCGAGTGCACGCGAAGTCTGCAATCCCGGAGAAGATCCACCGTTGCTCTCACGACGTCACGGTATTCCGGGCTCACTCGACCGACGGTCGTGCCTTTGCGCCGCTCCCGCTCGACTTCGGTGCCGTAGTCTTGTGTCTTATTCATGCGCTATCACCACTTTACCGCGAGTTTCCGTGGCGCTCCCAGGAACGCCGCTTATGACTCGCAGGCCCGGGCTCGCCGCGACCTTGCGCCCAGTAAGCGCGTATGCGTTGATCTTTTCGCCGTGCTTGAAGGTCAAAACACCTAAATCCTCGAATTCGTACTTTTGGCGCAGACGCCAAAAAGTGCTTTCGGAAACTTGAATTGTCCCCGGCTGTGCTTCCTGCTGTAGTCGGGCCGCGTTATTTACGGGCTCACCCCAAAGGTCAAAGATGGGCACCCGCGTTCCAATCACACCTGAGACGACTGAACCTGTCGCCATGCCAATGCGCACCTGTAACGGAAGATCATTTTCTTCGGCGTAGGCACGCACACAAGCAAGGGCCTCGATCGCGAACTCGGCCATTGCCTCGGCGCTCTTCGGCACAGGCGTGCGAACTCCCGTGACGACCATGTAGCAATCACCGATCGTCTTTACCTTTTCAACTCCGGTACTGTCGGTGATGTCATCAAATTTCGTAAAGATGGCGCTCAGCATTTCGACGACGTGTCCCGGCGCCAATCTGTGAGTCAGCGTCGTGAAGCCGCAGATATCGGCGAACAGCACCGTCGCTTCGCCAACCCCCTCAGCGATGGAACCCTCTCCTTCGCGCAAGCGCTTCATGATCCGGTCGGGCAGGAAGTTGCGAAGCAGTGATTCACTGGCAGCCTTGTCTTTGAGCACGCCCTCTTCAAGCCTGAAAGCAAGCCGCTCCGTCGATTCAAGTAGCGCGGTATAAGCCAGCCCAATCAGGGACGCGGATATAACGAAGAAGTTCGTGTTGAGAAATTGGAATGCGCTGGCATTATTGACAAATAGCATTACGTTCGCGATCGCGACGATCGCGACGCAAGCGATGGTGGCTGCGGGTGTCAGAAGACGAGTGGCACCGCATGCATACATGATGACAAGCAGCAGGCCAGGCGTTCCAAACGTGTAGCCGTCAGGCAGGATTTTCAAAACAATTGCGATGCCTGCGGCACCCAGTATTACGGTAACGCAGAGAACGGTTTGTGACCAACGTTCGAACGATTCCAGGAAGGTCAAGCTAACCACAACGATTGCAAAGAAGCTAAAAGGCAGGCGCACCGAAAGCGTATAGACAAGCGCAGTCGGGTCGATGTAGTAATCCCAGCCCAGAAAAAAGAGGTACAGCGTGGCCGCAAGAGGGAGTGAAACGCGGACAAACGGAATCGAACGCACCGCGTATCGAGCTCGGAACCGTTTTTCTTCGTCCCTGTCTGCGTCAGAACGCTTTAGTGCAGGAAAAATCATAATAAAATTAAGGCTTCCTTGATATTACTGAGCGTTCACCGAGCATTCGCGGTTGAATCTAACCCGCGCATCGTGCCTTTGTCAGAAGATCTTGGAGGGATTTGAGACAAATGTCACATTTCACGGAAGATTCTCAAGCCACGACGACCATGTTAGAACTCTAGTTCACGGCTGGAAAGGTCCGGCTAGGCTGGAGGTCGGCGTTATGCTGGTCAGCGCGAGACGGTACCGGCGGGGAGTTTCGTTTCTTGTGCTTAAACCTGCTAGGCCCTTCGCCTGCTGCAAGCTGATTTCCGTCTACCACTTTATCGATTGCTATGCGTATGCCCCGAGCAAAAGCGACGGCATTACCGGGTGCATGATTCACCTGGCAAACGTTGAACGACTGCTTTCTAACAGAGCGAACGTCTCTCGCGGGTCGTGCTGCGGGCCATCAATCCAAAAAACTGAGCGTCCGGTCGCAGTCTTTTTCGGCCCTTTAAGCCGAAAATGCCTCGGCAGCGCGGGCAAGGTCCCATTAAGACTGTCAGCGGACCTTCAGCTCTTGCGCGCGAAGGGTCGCAGCTGACCCAACTGGGCCGGCCGATAGCGTTCGAAGCGGTCAAACGTGAACGTCCGATTTGTTGGGGACCGAGCCTGTGCGAACGCTCAATATTCCGTACCAATCTCATGCTATAAATTCGCAAAACACTATCCCATAGCTTCAAACCAGATTGGCGGCTATTGCGCTCCTGCTTCCTATCGAAAGGAGTTCACTATGAAGATCAAGAAACATTGTCTCGCGCTCACCGCGTTCTGCGCGTTTGGCTCAGGCGGCGCCCAGGCCGCCACCGAGATCCAATGGTGGTACTCCAACGCCGGCGCTATAGCCGATCAAATCAAGGTCATCGTCAGCAAGTTCAACGCCTCGCAATCCGACTATAAGGTGGTAGCGGTGTACAAGGGCGGCTATGGGGAGTCGATGACCGCCGCGATTGCGGCGGTCCGCTCCGGCAAGGCCCCGCACATCCTGCAGGTGTTCGAAGTCGGTACAGCCACGATGATGGCGGGGGGAAAGGCGATCAAGCCGGTGTACGCAGTGATGGCGCAGGCAGGCGAGAAATTCGACACGAAAGCGTACATGCCGGCTGTGGCCAGCTATTACAGCGATACCCAGGGACGCATGCTGTCGATGCCGTTTAACAGTTCCACTCCGGTGTTCTTCTACAACAAGGATATGTTCAAGAAGGCGGGCCTGGATCCAAACAAGCCGCCCAAGACCTGGGACGAGGTAGAACAAGCGGCGCTCAAGATCAAGGCGGCAGGCATAGCTTGCGCTTTCACCACCTCTTGGCAATCCTGGATCCAATTGGAGACCATGAGTGCCTGGCATAACCAGGAATTCGCCACCAAGCAGAACGGCTTGGGCGGCATGGATGCCAAGCTGGTGTTCAATAATCAGCTCTTAGTTCGCCACATCGCCAAACTTTCGTCCTGGGCCAAGTCGGGCTTGTTCATCTATGCCGGCCGGGGAGCACAACCCGATGCGAAGTTCTACGGCGGCGACTGTGCCATGTCTACAGCTTCTTCCGCGGTCTACGCCAACATCAAGCGCAATGCCAAGTTCGAATTCGGCGTGTCGCAGCTGCCGTATTACCCCGACGTCAAAGGCGCACCGCAGAACACAATCATCGGCGGCGCAAGCCTGTGGGTGATGGCGGGCCACAAGCCGGCCGAATACAAGGGCGTGGCGAAGTTCTTCACTTTCCTGTCCTCGCCGGATATCCAGGCAGAATGGCACCAGAAGACCGGCTATGTGCCGCTTACCAAGGCCGCCTACGAACTCAGCAGAAAACAGGGATTCTATGAATCCAACCCCGGCACCGACGTCGCGATCCAGCAGCTGCTATTGAAGAATCCGACCAAGGATTCTAAGGGCATACGCCTAGGCAATTTCATACAGATTCGCGCCATCATCGACGAGGAGCTGGAAGCGGTGTGGGCGCAGAAGCAGGGGCCGAAGCAGGCGCTGGACGATGCGGTGACCCGAGGTAACGCCGAGTTGCGCAAGTTCGAGCGCGCCAACAAGGCTGGTCAAGCTCCATCTGTAGCCCTGAATGACCTCTTCCTATCCCGATTAGCGGGGGACAGTCATGCATCGTCGGCTTATTAGGTCGATCGTCGCCACCTGCTGTATTGCGCTCTGCGGGCTTATTGCAATGACAGCGAGCGCGATGGAGATTCGTGGGGAGAAGCCAAGCTATATACGAAGCGGGGTGAGCTCCGTCGCAAACGATCAAGCAATAACAAGAATGATTTGGGCGCCTGGACTCGACGACGGCTACGATCCGCAGGGCGTTACCTGGGCCGACGGCGTGGTCTATCTGTCAGCCTATCGAAGCACAAATCCAGGCGTCGACAGAGGGCCGTGCCGAATCTTCAAGATTGACCCGGAGAATGGGAACACGCTCGGCCGCTTCGATCTGCCTGGAGATTGTGGACACGCCGGTGGGCTCGCGTACGTCGGGCAAGGTATCTTGATCGCTGCAGACACGCGACGCCTCTACAAGATCAATTTGGCTGCGGCATTCCAGCCAGGAAACCTCGCTACCGCAGTCACCGCTACGGTGGAATTGCGTGGTGAGTTAAAGGGCTCGTTCGTCGATTTTGACGGCGCTTCTGTATTTGTCGGCTCCTTCGAGGGAGACCCAGCGAGGGCAAAAGGATACTTCCTCCCGTTGTCCCTGTTCGATACGCAAAGCGGCAAATCGGTAGACGAAGCCGCAGCTATTCGGTCGATCCCGCTTCCGACAAGGGCCCAAGGTGCAGCATTTGACAAGGCTGGTAACCTTTGGATAAGCGCAAGCAGCAGCCGGTTTGGCCGGCTGTACAGGCTGGACAGCAAGACAGGCCAAATCGCGGCCAGTTTCGAGGTGGCAAGCGGCATTGAAGACATCGCCTTTGATGATCAGGGTCAACTATGGTCGGTCTCGGAAGCCGGCGCGTTGCGGTTGCAATTTTGGACGACGACCTTTCCGGTTCTATTCCGAGTCGATCTAAGCAAACTGAAAGAGAACCGCTAAGCGAACTTAGAACGTAGGGGAACCGGTGCAACACTGGACGCTGACGCGGTGAAGCCACCGTACCTGCTGTAGAGTGCAAGCAGAAGTTCCGTCTATTGCGGTCAACGGCGGCAGCCGACTTAACCCGCCTCTAGCAAGTGTGCGAATCGGGCCTTCGTTGATGATGCGGAAGAACGCAAAGCGGACGCTCTTGTAATTGGGGTAGACGCCATGCTCTACGATTACAATCACACGGCATTCAAAGCGTACAATCCACGCCTGCGGTGACCGGCGATTTTCGGCCGTCCCCTACACATGTCCGCATGTCGGACGCGACTCGAATTATTCGAGGGAGGTTCAGGTGGATGAAGCGTCTTCGAGCATCGCTTTCTCATCGCGGAAAGGAATGCAACGGCCCATTCTGATTCTGCTTCTGATCGCCCTGTTAGTCGGGCTGCCCGCTGCCGTCTGGCTGGACCTGCGCAGCGTCTCGGAAAGCGCGCTGCGCCGCCAGGCTGGGGACCTGAATTCGGTGATCAACAGCATTCGTAGCTATTACGCAAGCCACGTCGTCGGCAGGGTGTTGTCTGCGCACGGATCCACCCAGGTGCTGGATGACTACCTTGCAGTCCCCGGCGCGATTCCGATCCCGGCCACCCTCTCGATCGATCTGGGCCACGTCATCAGCGAACAGCAATCGAACATCACCTATCGCTTCGTGTCCGATTACCCGTTCGCCAGCCGGGCGCCGCATCATATGGACCAGTTCGAGAACGATTCGCTCGCGGCCTTACGCAGGCAGCCCCAGCAAGAACTCAGCGACGTTTCGTGGTCGGCTTATACCAACCGGGTGCGCATCATCACGCCGGTGATCATGTCAGCGGACTGCGTAAGTTGCCACAACACGCATCCGCGCAGCACGAAGCGCGACTGGAAAGTGGGCGATGTGCGCGGGATCCAGGAAGTGAGCATCACGCAGCCGATCATCGGCAACCTGTCCGTGATCAAGTATCTGCCCGCCTACTTCGTTTTCATGGCCATCGTGGGGGCGTGGTTCATTGCGCTGCAGGTGCGGCAGGCTGGCGCGCTGGCGGCACTCAACAGCAGGCTTAAAGGGGCCAACGAATTCCTGTCGTCGATATCGACGAAGATTTCGCGCTATCTGTCGCCGCAGATCTACAAAAGCATTTTCAGCGGGCAGAAGGACGGCTCGATCAACACTGAGCGCAAGAAACTGACGATCTTTTTTTCCGACATCAAGGACTTCACCGCGACCACCGAACGCCTGCAACCGGAGGAAATCACCTCCCTGCTCAACGAGTATTTCACCGAAATGTCCGCGATCGCACTCAGGCACGGCGGAACCATAGACAAATTCGTCGGCGATGCGATGCTGGTGTTCTTCGGCGATCCGGAGACAAAAGGCGCCGCGGAAGACGCCAAAGCCTGCGTGCGCATGGCGATCGAGATGCAGCGTAGGCTTGTCGATCTGAACGTCAAATGGCGCAACAGCGGCATCGAACAGCCGTTCCGAGCGCGGATGGGCATTAACACGGGGTTCTGCAACGTGGGCAATTTCGGCAGCGCCGTGCGCATGGACTACACCATCATCGGCGGCGAAGCAAACCTCGCCGCGCGCCTGCAATCCATCGCCGAGGTGGGCAGCATCGTGATCAGCTACGAGACCTGGGCATTGGTGCGCGACATCGTTTCCGCGCATCCCCTGCCGCCGATCACTATGAAAGGCATTGGCCGGGAGGTCGTGCCATACCTGGTCGATGGGCTCGCCATTGTCGATGACAAGCGGGCCGTAGTGTTCCGGGAAGAACTACCCGGCCTGACTCTGTATCTCGATCCGCACGCTTTGGGGGCCGGCGAAGCTGAGCGCGTGCGAAAGGCACTGCAAAACGCATTAGATGCACTGAAATCGTGATCGGCTTAAGCAACGTGATCGTACAAAATCAAATCCCAACTCCGGAATTCGGGTTGACCTGCGCTAGGATTTCGTGCCAGCCGCCATTTTTGGCATGAGTCGGTGAGTCCGCCAGAACTAGAACGTATCGTTAAACGGCCGTTCCTGCGGCACACCCGACCTTCGAATCAAGAAGGTGAGCGGCACCGATCCAGCGGTATCTTTCGGGTAACGGTACTGAATCAGCGTCAGCTTTGGAGAATAATCGCGAGTCGCGGATTGCAGCCGGTTGCCGAAGTGCGTCCGGTTGACGGCAGCGACCGGAATCGCTGCTCAGTCTTACTGCCGTCGCTTTGAACTGCTCTCCGTACCTTGAAACCTTTCTCGGCCCTGCTCTTGCCATCAAACCACCCCCAAGCTGTTAGCTCAGGGTGTCAACTCTTTCGGGGGAACTTTGACGTCCGCTGTAGGGCTCTGGTTAGGCAGCCGACGCGCCTGCGCCTACCAGCGTGACGTCGCAGTACTCGAAGCGGCCGTCGCGCCGGACGCGCTCCCCGGTTTGCACTGCGATCGGATAACGGAAGATCGGACCAGCATACACGCAGGTGTGAAACTCGCCGCGCTCCCCGCACGGGTCGACTGTGGCCGGCAACGCGGTCAGAAGCGACGCGTCGAACTCGCGGCCCGCAAACTCGGCCGCAAGTTGAGTTGTGTCAACACACGTAAGAATTGCGCGATAGCCGGCGCGCACGAACTTCTGTGCCAGGGCCGGCGTGTCCATTCCCCAGAGCGGAAAGACGGGCGTCCAACCGAGCGGGGGTAGCACGCGCTCGCGATAGGCTCGCACATCGGCCAAGAAGAGGTCGCCAAAAGCCATGTGCTGCACGTCCGGCCTCTGATGTCGGAGGGTCGCCAGTGCGTCCGCAAACGCCTCCTCATACGCGGCGTTGGTCGCGGCCGGAGGAATAGTCACTTCAACCAGCGGAAGGCCGAGAGCTGCGACCTGGGCCTCAAGCACGGCGCGGCGGACACCGTGAATGCTGATCCGGTCGTACTCGCGCGTGATCGTGGTGAGTACCGCGACGACCTCAACGGACGGATCTGCGCGTAGCGCCGCGAGGGCAAGGCTGCTGTCCTTGCCGCCGCTCCACGCGAGGACCACCGGACGTACACTCACACGTAACCCTCCAACGCTTGAAGTCTTTCCAACTGCCTACCAGTTATTCAACGGACCCGCGGGTCCATACTATTGAAAATCGCAGAACATTTCGTTCCGCTGCAACTATCTAATTCATTAGGAGTGCGTCCAAGATGCCTAGCCACATATGCAATGATAGTACGGACAGAGGATTCGAGTGACGGCTATCGGGCAATTCTTCGACCGATGGCTTGTCGCCGAATGTACGGGCTAAGTCCCTGTTCCGCAATGCGGCCGCCAGACCTTCTGCCTAGCTATCAACGCGCTCGCGCAGTTCCCTGCCGGCCTTGAAATGTGGGACGTACTTCTCCGGCACCGTGACCTTCTCCCCAGACTTAGGATTCCTGCCGGTGCGCGGCGGGCGGTAGTTGATCTTAAAGCTTCCGAAGCCGCGGATCTCGACGCGATGGCCACTGACCATGCTCATGGTCATCGCTTCGAGGATCGCATTGACTGCGGCCTCGCCATCCTTTGTTACCAGTTGCGCATAACGCTCGGCCAGCCGGGCGATCAATTCGGATTTAGTCATCGAGGCAGTGGACGTACAGGGCGATGCCAACTATCGGCGTAAGGTAGCGCAATGTCATTGTACCGCACCCATCGCGCCCTTCTGCGACTGACTCCGATGAAGCAACCGGCAGCGACGTGGGTCACCGTCGCGGGTCCCACCTCCCCCATTAGGCCCACCACACAATCTGACTCCATTCAACCGAAAAGGAGTCTGAAATGGAATCCGTATAAAACCCCATGAGCCGTGGAACAAAGGCAAGCTCGTCGGACAGAAGCCGCCCCTGAAACTGAAAGATATCTGCGCAATCCGCATTCACCTACAACTCGACAAGCGCCTACGTGACCTAGCGCTGCTTAATCTCGCCGTCGACAGTAAGCTCCGTGGCTGCGACCTGGTTAACCTTCGGGTCCGCGACGTCGTTCATGGCAATCAGATCATGACCAGGGCGATGCTCGTGCTAAGAAAGACCCAGCGACCCGTGCAGTTCGAGCTGACGGATCCGACCAGAAGCGCTTTGAGCGCATGGATTTCCAAGGCAGGGCTAAAGTCGGAGCAGTACCTGTTCCCGAGCCGGGCACCCAGTTCTCCCCATGTTTCCACTAGGCAATATGCTCGGATCGTGCACCGATGGGTTGCTTCTATCGGCCTTGACCTCTCGGCCTACGGTACGTACACCCTGCGCCGGACCAAGGCAACTTTGATCTATCGTCGGACCAAGAATCTGCAGGCCGTGCAGTTACTGCTTGGGCACACCAAGCTGGAGAGCACCGTTCGCTACCTGGGTATCGAGGTAGACGACGCTTTGGAGATCTCTGAGCAGACCGAGATCTAGGGAGACGCGGCTCGAACGGCTGGCGCCACGCCGGCCGCTCCCTAGAGTCCGCAATGTAGAACAATGGGTTAGCGCGTGCTTTCGGCCATGAACGGCCATTGGCAGATCTACCCCAAAGCTGACATTGACTCTGTGCCATTACCCGAAAGCCGACGCTGGATAGGCGTCGCTCACTTTCCCGGATTGAAGGCCGACAATGCAGCGGTCGCGGCCATTCGCTCTGGCTGGATGGACTTCAGCACCCGGCTAAGAACCGGCGCCGAGGTCTCAGACCAAGGTCCCGATAGTCGATTAAATATTGGAACCATGGTCCATTGTGCCCGCCCGGCCGGCTCCGTACGATGGGCAAAATGGCTAGGGTTTCGCATAGCAAGCCGAATATGGGAGCCACAAGATGGGAGAAGATGCCCGGCTTACCGAGCACTGAGAAGCTGAAAAAACGACGACGCGTCTTGAGGAGAAACGAGAGCACCTGGATCGAAGCAATCGCAAAGGAGAAGGAACATGGGTGACCGCATCAATCGCCGTGACTTTCTGAAAATGAGCAGCGCCGCTGCGGTAGGTAGCGCTGCGGTTATGACCGGCTGCGCGACCGCTGGGGGCGGCATGGAAACAGCCGCCTCCGTTGGCTTCAAGGCCGACCTCCCCAGAGCGAAGGGGCCTCGACTGGTTGTGGTCGGCGGCGGAACCTCGGGACTGACCATCGCCAAGTACGCGAAGAAGGAATATCCGAAATTTGACGTCGTGTTGGTGGAAAAACGCGACATGTACTCGTCCTGCTTCTCCAGCAACCTATGGTATGCGGGGCTTATCGACCTGGAATTTCTGGCCGACCACAGCTTTCTGGATGCTGCGCGCAACAACCAATATACCTACTTTAATGCCACCGCCACCGGGCTGGATCGCGCCGGGCGCAAACTCATTACCAGCGAGGGCGAGATCGACTATGACTTTCTCGTCTTGGCGCCAGGCATCTCCTATGACTACTCCCGCATCGGCGTCAAGGACGTGGAGGCGATCACTGCCCTGCGAACCGCCTATCCTCCGGGCTTCCTTTCCCCGACCGAGCACGTCACGATCCGGCGCAAGGTGCAGGAATTCGAAGGCGGGGTGTTCGTGCAGTGCGTCCCCTCCGGCAACTACCGCTGCCTGCCCGCGCCCTATGAGCGCGCCTGTATGATCGCGTCACACTTCAAGAAGAACAAGATCAATGGCAAGGTGCTGGTGCTCGATGCCAACCCGGACATCACCATCAAGAAGGAGGGCTTCCACGCCGCCTTCAATGAACTGTACAAGGGCATTATCGAATACAAACCCAGCATCGAGATTACCAGCGTCGACCTGGAGAAGAAGTTTCTCAAGACGGATTTCGAGAGCTTTAAGTTCGACGACGCGGCCATATACCCCGGTGTGCGTGCGTCAACCCTGATCGAGCACCTGGGCCTGGTTGACCCGAAGAGCCCGCAGAAGGAAGCTCGCATCGACATCCTCAAATACAACGTGATCGGCGACGAGCGCGTCTATGTGACCGGCGACTCGCGCCCGCACCCCTATTCGAAGAGCGCGAACACTTCCAACACCGAGGGCAAGTACGTGGCCAAAGTGCTGGCGGCGCGCGCACAGGGCAAGGACATTGGCTGGTACAGCCCGCGCACCGTCTGCTACTCGATGGTCAACGCCAGTCCGATGGAAGGCATCGGCGTGGACGCCGGCTATGTGCTGAACGCCGCGGGAAACGCGATCGCCGGTTTCTCGCCCGATACCAAGCTGTTCGAGAACCGCGATGCGGCCAAAGGCAGGAGCACGCTCGAGTGGGCGCGGGGACTCTGCCGGGACATGTTCGAGGCGTGATCGACCGTCCGGCCGCTGCGCCGTGCGGCGGCCGCTTCCGGGAGGGTTTTATGGACAGGCGAAGGTTTGTCAAACTTTGCGCAGGCAGTACCGCCTGGTTCGCTGCCGGTATGCGCGGCGCGCATGCCGCCAGCTACGCGGATTTCCCCAGGGTGCGTCTCACCGACGGCCAAGGGGCGCCGCTCAATGCGTCGGCTCTGGCAAAGGATGAGGCGTACGTGTTTCACTTCCCCTTCCGCAGTCTCCCGTGTTTTCTCATCGACCTTGGCAAACCGGCTGCAGGTTCGCTGGAGTTAAGTTCCGAATCCGGCAGCTACATCTGGCCCGGAGGAGTCGGCAAAGACAAGAGTCTCGTTGCCTATGTGGCGGTGTGCACCCATCAGCTCGCCTACGCGGCCAAGGATGGAAGCCAAATCCGCTACGCCGCCGGCGCCAGTGCGCTCGCCGGCCGGCCCGGCACGATCGTCTGCTGCGCCCATGCCAGCGTGTTCGATCCGGCTAAAGGCGCGCAGAGGGAGCACGGCGAAGCGCGCGATCCATTGCTATCGGTCAGGTTGGAATACGATCCGGCGGAGGACGCGCTTTATGCCAGCGGTTTGGCCGGCACCCAGCTTGTCGAACGCTTTTTCAAGACCTACAAGCGCCAACTTATCGCAGAGTATGGTGCCGGAGTCTACAGGGAGGCGGTAAGCGGTAGTGCGGCTGCGGTTCCTCTGAGCAAATTCGCCACCTCGGTCGGTGACTGCTGATTCGCTAGTTGGACCCTCCACTCGGACTCTAGGCGGCATTTTTTTGAGTTGTCGAGAGAGCCAGTTCGCATTTTCATAAAGCCGGTGCCCGCCAGAGAATTAGTAGATTGAGGGTGCGACAGGCCGTATCGGCTGGAACCGGACCTCGAGAATCTTCCCAGTAGCGGTCGCCCAATTATGTTCTTGGTCGGCAGCGTGTTGCTTTGATCGCTCGGCAGATCGGCTACCGCTTCGCTGCGCCAAGGCCGCGTCTGAACTTTCTAGCCGTGCTACCACGCCCACTTTGTGGCGGTAGGACGTTTCTTGGAGTAGTGGCAGCGATAAGCGCAAACTTTCTCAAAATTGAGTAAGGTAGCTGGAATATTGCTCACGAGCAAACCTCGCTTGCTGGAGAGGATCATCCTTATTCGGCAGGAGATGCCTTCTGAAGGCCCCTGCGAATCGCATTCAGAATCACTTTTGCGCTAAGGGCATAGGCTCCGTACTTGCACAGCTTGCCGACCACAATCGCCAGCCCAATCAACAATGGATGTGTGTTCGCAAGTGCCAGGATCAACAGCGCCGGCATTTGCGGCACCGGCATTGCAGCGATGGCCGCAAGAGCTACCGCGCCATAGGCTTTTATCCATTGCTCGGCCCGCGTCCACTGCTCCGAATGCTCTAGACCTGGAAAATATTCCGTCACCAAGTGACCGCCGACGAACTGAATTGTCAGCGCCAAGAGCGTGGCGCCCGTCGCCGCGCCTACGCATGCTGCCAAGTAGGTCGAGCGCCACCGCTCAGGAGCGATAACAACTGCCGCGACCAGAACGGGGCCGAAAGGATACAGGCCGGTGCCAGCAGAGATGAGCGCCAACACGCCTACCAGTGCCGGGTAGGCTGGCGATAGTCTCATACTATGAAGGAAACCCCTCCAATTGCGTCGAGGAAGGGCGCTGGCCTGGTGTTCATGCTCCCGGTGATATCGCTCAACCAAGGTGCGCAGGCCGGAGCGGTCGAGAAAAGCAGCAAGCCAAGGTCGGTGCGGAAAATTACTCATGCACCATTTTCTCCGGAAGTCTTCAGTTACTGAACAAAATGCGGTAATTCAAATCCCCTGCTATTCAAATTCCTGTTGGCGCGACGGACGTCCCGCCTTGCTGTCTGAATCGCCAATATTGCAGCGCCTTGCATTGGCACGGCGCAGGAATCGCCGTTTGCGCCTGACGCCTTTCCGTGGGGCGGCGGTTTTTGCGTTGTGGAGCTGCTATCGATGGTGCTCCGGATGGGAGACGTGATAGGCAGCAGTCAGCTAGAAGCGGTCACACCCTTTTATTCTCCAAAGCAGGCCCTTGCGCTAACCGATGAAGAATCACGAACCGATGTTCATTGTAATACAAGTCATTTTACCTGCAGTCGATTGACGTAATCGACCAATGCGATGATTCTCGACCGCACATACACCGCAGGGTCGTATGGAATAACTGAGTATTCTGGGACGGCCTTTTCGAGGTAGTCCGCACCCCAAATAGGCATGTCTCGTGGCCCATGCGACCTTATTTCTTGCCGCCCATCAATGATCTCGTAGACTCTCTGGTGCGGGAACACACCATTGTTTTCCCTCGCGAGGACGGTGAGATCGGACGGGCTTCTTCTCAACAAATCCTTGTAGACACCGTCACCCTTGCCGCTGAGGCCATGGCAGACCACGCACTTTGAGAGGTATTCGCTCTTGCCGAGATCGAACTTAGGCTTCTGCGCCAGAACAGCGTTCGACGCAAATAGTAGGGTAGTCCCTGCCAGAACCACGCCAGCAAATGAATGAATTCTGGTCATGATTTCATTCCTTTCCTCGAATTGGTCCGATTAGCCCTATGTGCAATCTATGCTCGCGTCGCTGTCCGACGTTGATTTCTGTCAACGAATGGCGGCTTGCCAGCAACGCGGCAGGCCGCTCAGGGTCGATTGTGAGCCCTGAACAGTTCAAATTCGAAGCCGGAAAGCGGCCATTGAAAATTCAACTTCCCTGAAGCGGCCGCTGATCTTGTGCAGCTACCTTCGATTATTTTCGCAAGACCAGCGCAGGCAAGTTGCAACTTTGGGCCAGATATCTGAACAGATGCAAATTAGAAACTACAGCTTTGGCGCCACGGCGGCCATTGTTACCAGCATTGGCCTGATTGTCGGTCTCGATGCGGCGACGGCTACCAAGGCCACGATACTTAGCGGGTTGCTCATTGTTGCAGTTGCCGACAACCTGACGGACTCACTGAGCATTCACATCTACCAGGAATCGGAACGGCTTGAACCCCGCGCGGCATTTCGTGCCACCCTTATTAATTTTTTTGCAAGGCTGGGGCTATCACTCAGCTTCATATTCCTGATGGGGTTTCTTCCCCTTCGCATTGCTGTCGTTGTTTCGATACTGTGGGGTTTGTTATTGCTGACGGGTTTGAGTTACGTTCTCGCGCGGACACAGAATCGGCCGGCGCTGCCCGAAATCGCCAAACACGTTGCAGTCGCGGTGGTCGTAATACTGAGCAGCAAGGCGATCGGCCACATTATCCAGGCGTAACGTCTGCGGGATTGGCGGTTTGCGCTTTGTAGACTATAGACTATGCTTTACTGGCATAGTTTGCCAGTGAGCCCAATGAGCGCAATCGACCCCGCCGCCAACACCCCCGGCTTTACGCCCCAGTGCTCGCAGCCCTCATGACGGTGAAAAGCGGGAGGGCGGAATGGTAGACGAAGGCGGAGTCTGTACTAGTTGTGGCGTCTGTTGCGCCATGTATCGCGTGTCATTCCTCCGTCATGAGCTTGATTCGGAGCCAGGCGGCTGGGTGCCAGCAGCGTTCACTGAGTTGATCAATGACCGCGACGCCTGTATGCGCGGCACCAAGGATCGTCCGCGACGCTGCCTTGCGCTACAGGGAATTCTTGGCGTCGATGCACACTGTAGTATTTACGAGAAGCGTCCCAGCCCCTGTCGTGCCTTTGCGCCGGAAGCAGGGGCCGGCCACGGGGATGCGGCCTGCGGCGATGCCCGCCGCCTCCATGGCCTGCCTCCCCTGATGGGGTCTTACGACGGATTTCCTATCGCCTAGCCGCACGCCACTGAGCGGTTGCGCGATGCAATACGTCGAACGAGGCAACAAAGGTTCGTATGCGCCTGCCCTACTTCGGCGGATTTCGCGCTCTCACGCCTTACGCCGAGCCGCGCGGCCTTCGGTAAATCCAGAAGCCCAGGCATGAGCCTCTGGTGAAGGGCTGGGGTAGGGGCATTTGCCCCTCCAATTGGGGTCGCCCACCTCGGTGTACAGCCCCACGTCATAACCTCCTTTTCACGCTCCCATTGGTACTGTCGAATCGTCGAGCGGCGTGTTATGGGCATCTCCCATCGCATCCTCCGTTAAAACGCTCCCACTCCGGTGAATATACACTGCCGTATTATCATAGGCAGGTGATCCGAAAGCCTCAGGACGCCCAAGGTGAACCAAGCAGCTACCCCCTCGCCTGCTCCAGAACGACGGATGCACTGGTGGAAAACTCTTTGGAAGTATTCCATCTTCGAAGCCGGTGATTCGGCTTGGTCGCTGATCATCGTCTCCACCTATTTTGGCACCTTCCTGCAGGTGGTGCTCAAGGAGCCCGGGGCCAGCCTCGGCTGGGCGATAACCGCCGGCGCGCTGATCATCGCCGTGATCTCCCCTATCCTTGGCGCTGCCGCCGACAACAGCGGGCCGCGCCAACCGTATCTGCGATTTTTCGTCTTCGGGGTGGTTCTTGCTACTGCTGGGCTGGCTTGGGCTGCCACAGTGCCTGTAGCGATGTTGCTCTTCATCGTGGCGTACATCTGCGTCAACGGGGCATTCACCTTCTTTTCCGCCATGACGCCGGCTGTGAGCGATGAGCGCAGTGTTGCTAGGGTCGTCAGCATGACCGTCGGCGTGGGCTATGCCGGGGGACTCGTCTGCCTGCTTACGCTGAGCAAGCTGGTTTCCGCCGATGAACTCGCGGGACGGGTTTTTCTGCCCATGAGCCTTATCTATCTGGGTCTGGCGTTTCCAGCCATGTACCTAGCACCGGACTTTGCTGCCACAGGGAGGTCAAAGATCGACGTGCCAGCCGCATACAAGCGCGTCAAACAGACCCTCCAGGAGGCGCGGCGGTACAAGCACCTGTTCCGCTTCCTGGTTGGCGATTTCCTCTACGAAAACGCCGTTGCCTCGGTCATCACCCTGATGGGCCTGTATTCGCGCAACGTGATGGGCTTCAAGTCGAGTGAACTGACCGCGCTTTTCGGGCCGTCAATCGTCGTAGCGATGATCTCGGCTTGGGCGATATTCGGCCCCTTAATTCGCGTCATCGGCCCCAAGAAAACGGTTCTCCTCGACCTCGCGATCTGGCTCATCCTTTTTGCCCTGGTGTTGCTGATCAAACCTGGGGTGACGCTCGATATTGGGGCATTTCAGTTGGATTCGAAGTTGCTGTTCACATTCGCCGTGGCGCCGCTGGCCGGCCTGGGCTTGGCCGGGGTCTGGACTTCCAGCCGAGTCCTCCTTACGGCCCTCACCCCGGCAATCAAATCCGGCGAGATATGGGGCTTGTACAACCTGTCCGGCCGCACCGCCAGCGTTCTGGGCGATGCCACATGGTCTGGCATTCTCACGGTGCTCGGCGAGGAGACCTTCGGCTACGACGTGGCAGTAGGTGCATTGGCGCTCTATGTGCTCTTTGGCGGCGTTTTGATCTTAATGGTGCCGGATGTGCGCCCGTCAACCTCGAACTTTGTTCAACCATCGCCATGAGCAGTTGCGGGTCCTGTTACCGGAATCCTCGCAGCCCGCGTTCAGTCGCCCACTTGGCGCGTAGCACAACCGCAGGTGCGAGAATGATGCAAGGCACGTCTGACCTGTAATTTGGCTCGGTCTCGATGTTCGGTTGCCCGACCCTGAGCCGGTGGAACCTGTTTTAATTCCCGCCAGCCTATTTGGCGGGAACCAGGCGGTATCGCTTTGCGCGCATACGAGATGTGAAAAAATCGCTTTCCAGATTCAGGTCACGGATGACGCCAAGGCCACGAGCGGAACACTGGTTCAGGTGAAGGCCACTCAAGGGAGATCGGTCGCATTACGCGCCTAACTTCAGCACCTTCTTGTCCTGCACCTCTCACAGACCGGCAAAGTCGCCGCAGTACCCAGCACTTTCTTGCGAAGTGCCAGCGAGCTATGTACGTGTTGGATGACGCAACGCCATTCGGGTATGAGTCAGGGAAGCCGAATAGCCAAGAAAGCAGTGTGCTGAATTTGTGCAATGCCCCGGGTCGTTTTGGCAATAAAAAACCCGGACTGTGCCGGGCTTTGAATGTGGCAAGCGTTGATAAGTAGTTGATTGTGCCAGTTGTCAATAATCCTATCTTCGCCTCATAATCCTTTGGTCCCTGGTTCGAGTCCAGGTGGGCCACCAATTTACCCCGGAAAATGCGATCCGATCATTCAGCGCAATCGCCCGCTGAGCGCAATGCAAGCGCCGGCCCCGGGACGTCCGCGCGCCGGCGCGGCAGGCCCGTCTATATCGCCCTGTTCATTGTCCTCGCATTGATTGCCGCGCAGACCGCCAGACTGGGCCTGTCCGGCCTGTACGCGCAACTGGGGCAGAACGAAACCGAGCAATGGAGCCCGGGCAGGTCGCGTCTGCCGGAATCGGCACAGATCGCACGCGCCGCGAAATTCTATACGGACAGCCTCGGCTATGTCGCCGACAGTCCCTGGGCGCTCGAGGGCGCGGGCGCGATGGACCTGGCAAGGATGCGCATCTCAAAAAAGCCGCGCGAAGCGCTGGCATCGGTCAGGGAGGCGCATGCGCGCTTCCGCCAGGCGCTGCAGCAACGGCCGACCTCGCCCTTTCTGTGGGCGAATCTCGCCCTGACCAAGCTCTATCTGAATGAAATCGATGACGAGTTGTTCGCAGCGCTGCGCCGGGCCGGCGAACTGGGTCCCTGGGAACCGACCGTGCAGCAAACGATCCTGTTCGTCGGGCTGGCGCGATGGCAGGATCTGGGCCCGGAACTGCGTCAGGCCATGCTCCAGACCATCCGGCGCGGCGCGGCGCGGGAGCCGCGGAAAATGCTTGAAATCGTCAAAAGTTACACGCGTTTTGACCTCGTTTGTGCTATAGAGGAATATAAACGGATTGCCGGTTCCGATTGCAAAAACGCGGCGCAAACCGCCAAGCCGGGCGCGGCGCAAACGCAGGATTGATCGATGACCGCAACAGAGCATTTGCACGGACCAATAAGCGCGTTTGCCGCCTTGTGGGCGGCGTTCGCGCTGGCGGTGTTCTCGCCGGGGGCATTGGCGCAAGCCGGCTACGTGCATGAAATCTCGGGCTCCGTTGCCATGCAGAAGCCGGGCGCCAAGTCGGCGCCGGCGAAAGTCGGCGATATGTTTGAGTCCAACACGGTCTTCAATACCGGCGCCGATGCGAAGGTGGTGCTCAAATTCGCCGATGGCCAGGTCCTGGCCATGGGCCCGGATTCTGGCGTGCACGTCGGCGAATACCATTACGTTGCGCACGACCTCAAGCTGAGCAGCACTACCGTGGAACTTCTGCGCGGCGACATGCGTTTTATAGCCGGACTCATCGGCGCCGCCAACCGCGATGGCGTGCACATTGTTGCGGGCGACTCGCTGCTGCGCATACTGAGCCCCGGCGGCGCCGATTTCATTGTGCAGGTAAAACCGGAACCCGAAGAGATCGGCGCTGCGGTGGTCGCGCAAGGCCAGATATCGGTGCGCACCCCCTACGGTCCGATCTACCGGATAGACGCAGGTCAGTACGTTCCATGGGAGCCGAGGCGTACCTTGCCGCCGCCCATGCCGATCGCGGCGGCCCCCGCCGTGCTGCAGGCATCGGTGGCGGAATTGTGGACGACGATCGTGCCGGTCAGCACGCCCGTGGCGGTGGCCGCGACGGCGCGCGCCGCGGCCACCGCTGCCGCAGTCAGCGCTGCACAAACCGTCGCAAGCGCGGACACGCGGCAGATCGGATTCGTGGATGCCGTCTTGAACGCGGTTTCGGTGCACACGCCTTCGGGCAAGACGGTGAATGCAAACGTGGGCCAAACCTTCGCGCCCGGAACGAGCTTCAACACCGGCACTGACGGCAGCGTGGTACTCAAGTTCGCCGACGGCCAGGTGGTGGTATTGGGACCGGCCTCGGTACTGAGCATCGACCAGTACCGCTTCGATCCGCGCGACCTCAAGGCTAGCAATTCGGCGCTGGATCTCGAGGCCGGGGCCATGCGCTATATCAGCGGCATCATTCATGCCGAGAATCGCGATGGCGTGAGCATTTCCGCGGGCGCGTCCCTGGTCGACATTCTGAGCAGCGGCGACGCCGACTTCAATGTCGTGGTCAAGACCAAGGGCAGGGAACAGGAAGTCGGAATTGCTGCGGTGGCCAGCGGGGAGATTTCGGTGCACACGCCCTATGGCCCGATCAGCAGGATAAAACCCGGTGAAGCCGTTCCGTGGCAACCTGGGCAGACGCCCCCGCTCCCCGAACCGCTGGCCTTGGCGCCGGCAGACGCTCAGGCAACCATGGCTGCGCTTTCCAGCGCGAAGCTGCCGGACAATGCGCCTGTTCTGGTCACCGCAGCCGCGAGTGCGGCAGCCGCGCAGTCGGCGGCAGACCGCGCGCAGGCAGCCGCCAGCGCCGATCCGGGCAACGCGCAGTTACGCGCGGCGGCACAGGCCGCAGCGGAGCGCGCCAGCGCGGCGGCGCAAGCCGCGTCGGATGCCGCGCAGGCCGTCGCCGCCACGGTATTCGCAAGCACGCTCGCGGTCCTGCCCGCGACTGCCGCGGGGCCGGCGCAGGCGCAAGTGCCCGCAGCAGCCCCGGCGCTCCCGCCGCCGCCGGCACCGATCAACCCCACGATCACGCCTGGCGGCGGCGTGATCACTAGCTGCGCTGGTGTGAGCCCATGCTGACCAAGGCCTCGGGGCCTCGGTGCCGCAAGGCCCGGCAGCGCGAGCTTCCGGGCCTGTTTGTTTGAGTGGCTACGCCACGCCCCAGACTCAACGACGGCCCCTGGCTTTTTGCATCCTATTTGGCTGCGCTCCTATGGGCACCCATTCCCCTGGGAAGCAACCGCGCCTGGGCGGGCGCCTTTCTTGCATTCTGGATTCTGGGGCTCGCACTCTGGTGGGTCGCCGGCCGCATCGGCGGCAAACGCCCGTTGCCGCCGATTCTGCGCCAGACCTGGCCGATGCTCTTGTGCGTGCTGCTTTTCCTGGGCTACGTATGGCTGCAACTGCTGCCCTTGCCTATCGGGATTCTGAAGCTGCTTTCGCCGCAAGCCGCGCACTGGTACCTGGCCGCCGCGGCGCCCGATGCGCCGGGCACGGTTGCGCTGACGCTGGACCGATATGCGACGCTGGAAGCCGCATGCAGGAGCACCGCATACTTCGCATTCTTTTTCTTGAGCCTGGTTTTGCTGAGCGGCCGCGACCGCGTACGCTACGCCGCCTACGCGCTGATCGCATCAGGGGTCATGCAAGCGCTGTATGGCGCGACTGTCGGCCTGCAAAGCGCGGAAGGGGTGGCTTCCGGCACATTCGCCAACCGCAACCATTATGCGGCATACCTGGTGATGTGCCTGTCGGTCGGAATCGGCGTACTGATCGCGAGCCTGTCCGGTGCAAAGAGCGCCTCATGGGGGCATTTCTTTCGCAAGCTGATCCAATGGATGATCACGCCGAAGATGGCCCTGCGACTGGGCCTGGTGATCATGGTCATCGCACTGGTGCTGACGCGCTCGCGCATGGGCAACAGCTCGTTCTTCATCAGCCTGCTGATTACCGGCGCAGCCGGCCTGCTGCTTGCCAAACGCGCGACCAAATCCATGGTCATCCTGCTGGTCAGCCTGATCGCCATCGACGTGTTCATCGTCGGCACTTACTTCGGCACGCAGCGCGTCATCGAGAGGATCGCACAGACGTCCACGCACTCCGAGGACCGGGGAGAGCTTTCGACCTATGCCTTGAACATGTGGAGAGATTATCCGGTGTTCGGATCCGGCCTGGGTTCCTTCCCCGTTGTGTTTCCGCACTATAGCGAGCAGGGAACCGCGGTCGCCTACACGCATGCGCACAACGATTATCTCGAGTTCGCCGCCGAAGTCGGCCTGATCGGCATATCCCTGCTCGGGCTGATGGTGCTCATGTCCTACGCGGTTGCGCTGCGCGCCCAGTACCTGCGCCGCGATCCGCTGATGCGCGGCCTGTCCTTTGCCGCCATGATGGGCATCCTTGCGCTGATGATCCACTCTGCGGTCGATTTCAGCCTGCAGATTCCTGCCAATGCGCTGAGCTTCATGCTGCTGCTTGCGTTCGCCTGGCTATCGCTCTATCACCCCCACTCGGAATCCTGAATTTCCGCGGCCGGCCGGCGCGGCGAGCGATTTTTTCGCCTCGACGCCGCTTTCAGCCGCCGGCGATCCATTTGGCCAGCCGCGCATTGCGCGCCGCGCTTGCCGCGAACTGCGGATCGGATACGCCGGCTGCCCATAGATTCGGCGCGTAGGCGCGCAGCAGGTCGCGCAGCCGTCGCACATAGAGCAGCGGCATATGCAGGGATTGCTCGGGGACGCCATAGATGCGCGCGAGTTCGGCACGCGGCAGGAAGATCCGTCCGCATGCGACTCGGAGTTTGGCTCCGACACCGGACGCGCCGGCAAGCGCCATGAGATTGGGCGCGAAGCGCGTTTCGCCGGGAAGATCGAGCGTCGTGCCCAGTTGCTCGAGTGCATCGTCGAGCAGCTCGGGCGCCAGCCTGTCCCCGCCGATTGCCGCGAGCGCATCCGCGGGTACCGCCGCGCCCAGGTGGTCGCGCGCCAGCCGCAGCGCCGCGGCGACGCCGCGCTCCCAGCCGTGGCGCCGGCCCTGATCGACCACTGTGTCCCAGTCGAGATCGGGATGGGCCTGCACGATTTCCACGATGTCGCAGAGCGCGCGCAGGTCGAAGGCGAACAGGTGATGGCACGCAAGGTGCGTGCACACATGCAATAGCAGGAACTCGGGGGACATCACCTGCACCTGCGCATCGCCCAACCTGACCGTCACGGCGCTGCGCCAGATGTGTTCGATAGGCGGCGTATACGGCTCCTCCGGCGTGGCCAGCGTCCAGTGAACCTCGACCAGCGTGCCCAGACTTCGATGGCTCAGGCTGAGGTCGTACCCCCCTGGGGCCTTATTGGACAATTCAAAGTCCAGCGCTGCCAGCGCCGCCACCGCTGCGTCCACCTGCGCATGCGGAACCAGTATGTCCAGATCCGCCATCGGCCGCAGGCTGATGTCGCGATAGACGAGTTCGGCCAGATGCAGTCCCTTGAGCGCGATCAGCGGAACGCCGCGCTCGGTCAGGGCCGTTGCGATGCGGCGGAATTGCCCGTAATTGCGCAGATTGTCCAGCGCGACGGCCCGGCTCGCCTCGTCCAGGCGCGTGCGCACGGACTGGGGAAGCAGCGCCAGCCTGCCGTTCGAGCGCAGCGCACGCTGCAGCAGCGGGGCGACGCCGTGGCGCAGCGCCAGGTCCAGTATCGCGTCCCAGGCTTGCGGCGCCGATTGCGCGGGGGCGCTTGCCGCGGCGTCTGCATCCGCGATCCGGAGCAGGCCCAGCAGCGCGCCGGCGCTGAAACCAGGGCGATCGTTCCGGCTAGGCGCGCTTGGCATACCCGTCCATATCCCGCTGCACCGGAGCGGCGCAGCGGCGGTAGTAGAATGACTGATCGAATGCGAAGTTCAGGCAAACCATTATGACAGACCGCAAGTCGGGAATCCTGCCGCCGCTCAGCCTGCGCGTCCGCGTTCCCCAGGACGTTCTGATGCGCCAGGTGGGCGAAGAACTGGTGTTGCTGAACATGGACAGGGAAAGCTACTACGGCCTGAATCCGAGCGGGGCGCTGCTGATGCAACACGCAGCCGCGGGCGCAACCATCGGGGAGATCGTCGAGCGCATGCTGAATGAATTCGAAGTGGAGCGCGAGCGGCTTGAAATCGACGTCAGGACAGTCGCGGCGCAGTTGATGGCCGCCGGATTGCTGGAAGAAGGCATGCTCGCGTGAGCCGCCTGCGCAAATACCGCGCACTGACCCCGGCCGCGCGCACACTGGTGCGGCAGAGCATCCTTTTGCTGCCCCTGGTGGCGTTGTCGCTGCGCCTGCGCGGCATGGCGCGCACGCGCGCGCTGCTGCAGCGCCTGGGACGGAATAAAGCGCACAGGGCCGCCACGCTCGGACCGCGCGAAATCGCGCGCCTGGTCGACGCGTCGGCCGCGCTCGTGCATGCGAGCTGCCTGCCGCGAACGCTGGTGCTCTGGCACTTCGTCCGCGATCTCGGCGCTGCGGCGGAACTGCGTCTGGGCGTATCCAGGCAGGCAGACGGCCGACTGGCCGCCCACGCCTGGCTCGAGTTCGACGGGCAGCCGCTCAACGAAGCTGCTGACGTTTTCGAGCGCTACGCCGCCCTGCCTTCGACACCGGAGCAGATTTCTCCTTGATCGCCCCATCGGGCTTCGTCTTCGGCTCAGCAAACGCATGAGCGGCATCGCGGGCATCTGCAATCTCGACGGACGGCCGGCCGACCGCACACGCCTGCAGCGCATGGCCGATGCGATGGCGCATCGCGGCCCGGACGGCCTCGCCTGCTGGCTCCATGGTCCGGTGGGTCTCGCCCATGCCATGCTCCACGCCACGCCGGAATCGCTGCACGAGAAGCAGCCGCTGCAGGACGATGCAGGCGTTTTGCACCTCATCTTCGACGGGCGCGTGGACAACCGCGACGAACTGCGCGCAGCCCTGGGAAGCAAGGGGCTGACGCCGCGCGACGACACCGACGCCGAACTCGTGCTGCGCGCCTGCGCCTGCTGGGGCGAGGACAGTCCACGGCATATCCTCGGCGATTTCGCTTTCGCGCTTTGGAATGAAACCACGCGTACGCTGTTCTGCGCGCGCGACGCGCTCGGAATCAAGCCGTTCTACTACTACGCCGATCGGCACACCTTGGTGTTCGGCTCGGAACTGCGCCAGCTGTTCGAGGGCGCGGACATTGCGCGCGAGCCCAACGAGGGCATGATGGGCGAATACCTGGCCAACGCGATCACCAGCCGCGGGGAGACGCTGTACCGGGGCATCATGCGCCTGCCACCGGCGCACTGCCTGCGCGTGCAGCAGGGGAAGGTGCAGCTGCGGCGCTACTGGGACATCGACCCGGCGCGCGCCATCCGCTATCGGACGGATGCGCAATATGCCGAGCATTTCATGGAAATTTTTTCCGAGGCGGTGCGCTGCCGCCTGCGCAGCCAGGGCGGCGTCGCCGCGGAATTGAGCGGAGGCCTGGACTCGTCTTCAGTGGTGAGCGTGGCGCAGACGCTGCGGCGCGCAGGAGCAGGGGCTGGCGCGGAGCTGGAAACCTTTTCCCTCGCGTTTCCGGGCTTGCCCTGCGACGAGCGCGACTATATCGAAGAAGTGGTTCGCACCTCGGCCGCGAGAAGCACTGTGCTGGCGCCCTATGCGCCGGGCCCGGCCTGTCACGAAGAGTACGTGCGCCGCCACCTCGATTTTCCCGGCTATCCCGGCAATTACATGTGGGACTCGATCAGGCGCGGCCTGCGCGAGCGGGGCTATCGCGTCCTGCTGACCGGCCTCGGCGGCGACGATTGGTTCACCGGCAACGATTCTTACTACCTCGAACTCTTGCGCCGCCTGAATTTTCGCGGGCTGCTGCAGCGCGCGCGCAGCGACGCCGAAGCCGGCTTCGGCGCCGCGGCCGCGGAGTTCTACCTCGAACTGCGCGCAGACCTTCTCCCCCTGCTGCCGCCGGCTGCGCTCCATTTGATCAGAACCGCCCTCGGGCGCACGGGCGTACCCGCGTGGATCAGGCCGCAGTTCGCGCGCCGCAGTTGCCTCAGGGAACGCCTGCAGAGACAGCCCGACCGGCACCGCTTCGAAAATCGCACCCAGCGCGACAATTACCGCTGGCTCAACAGCGGCTATCTGGTTCATTCCTTCGAGTACGACGACCGGTCCGCCGCCGGCGCCGGTTTCGAAATGCGCCATCCCTTCCACGACCGGCGCCTGGTGGAATTTTCGCTCGCGCTGCCCCCGGACCAGCTTTGGCGCAACGGCCAAACCAAATTCGTGCTGCGCCAGGCCATGCAGGGCATCCTGCCGGAGCGCGTGCGGCAGCGCCAGACCAAGGCCGATTTTTCACATTCGGTCGCAAACGCGTTTCAGGCCCTGGGCGGCGAAGCGCTGTTCCACCCCCTCGCGCCCGAGATGGCGGAAAGGGTGGACGCAGCGCAATTGCGCGCGATCTGCCGGCGGATGATGCAGCTATACGCGCAAAACAAGGAAGAATACGCCGACCATATCTGGCCGCCGTGGATGGCGTTCGGCATCGCGCTTTTTTACAAAAGCAGTTTTCGAAATAAGATGAGCGGGGCGGATCCAGTCTCCCAGGTGAGGCCTCTTGCTTGCGACTGAACCCGGCGGCCGCCCTGCGTGCGCTTTGGTATAGAATGCCCTTCGGAAATCGGGCATGCCCTGCGCGGCATTCCCATCGGGTCGAGCGGCAGGGCGCGTCGCTTGAAAGTTCAGGCGCCGAGAGGAGAGCAGCATGAAGCAGCGTCGCGACGAAGGGAAAGCTCCAGATCCACTCAGCCTTGCGCAATCCGCAAGCGCGGCCACGCCGCGGAAGCCCTACAGCGCGCCCAGCCTCGTGGAATACGGCACCATCGCCAAGCTCACCCAGGGTAGCCTTACGGTGAACAATGACGGCAGCAATACAAAGAAAAAAATGATGTGCCTCTGAAGTGCCTCTGATTCACCCGACCAGCGCCGCGCAACACGCAGGAGAACTCATTGTCCCTGGTAGTAGATGAGCACCGCCAATACCTCGAAGATCGCATCCGCATAGCGGCATTCCGCCAGGCCATCTGCGACACGGTAAGACCGGGCGACATCGTGCTCGACCTCGGTTGCGGCACCGGCATCCTCGGTTTGCTCGCCTGCGAGGCCGGCGCGCGGCGTATCTATTCCGTCGACGACGGCGGTATGGCACAGCTGGCGCGCGACCTCGCCCAGGCCAACGGCTATGGCGACCGGATCAGCGTCATCAAGGGCCTGTCCACGCGGATTACCCTGCCCGAAGCGGCGGATGTCGTCGTCGCCGACCAGATCGGGCACTTCGGCTTCGAGGCCGGCGTACTCGAATATTTCGCCGACGCCGCGCGCCGCTTGCTCAAACCCGCAGGACGGGCGATTCCCGCGCAGGTCAGCCTGTGGGTGGTGCCGGTGGAACATGCCGCCCAATGGAAAAGAATCGACTTCTGGGGCTGGCGTCCCGCCGGATTTGCGTTCGAGCCGGCGCTGGAGATCGCGCGCAATACCGGTTACCCGCTCAATCTGCAGGCGCGCCAGCTGCTCGGCGAGCCGGCCAAGGGCGCGACCCTGGACACGCTCAGCCACGGGGCACGGCCGATCGTGTTTTCCGCCGAGATCCGCATAGCCCGTGCCGGAACGCTGCATGGCATCGGCGGCTGGTTTTCCGCGCAGCTGTCGCCCAACGTGGAAATGAGCAATTCGCCGCTGGCCAAAAAGCGGATCAAGCGCCGCAATGTGTTTTTTCCGATCGCGCAGCCGGTGCCGGTCGCGCGCGGCGATCGGGTGAAGGTGTCATTTTCGATACTGCCGCAGGACACCGTAGTCACCTGGAAAGTCGAAGTGCATCCCGCGTCAGCCGCAAGGCGCAAGGCGAAATCGGATTCACGCTTCACCCATTCGACCCTGAAGGGCATGCTCATCAGCAAAGAGGATTTGCGCCGTACCGATCCCCTGTCGGTTCCGGTGATGTCCGTCTGGGGCAAGGCGCGGCAGACCATCCTGGACTTGTGCGACGGCAAACGCAGCCTGCGGCAGATCGAGGACGGCGTGCTGCGCGCGCATCCGGACCTGTTCCCCACGCGCGCAGAGGCCGCAGTGTTCACTGCAGAAGTCATTACCCGCTACGCGCAGTGAGTACCGAGACGCGCCAGTACAAGCATTACCGCGTTTGCGGCCTGCAGATCGGCAGCAGCATCGCGTTTCCGGAATTGCAGGCGCTGCCCGAATCCGCGGAACGGCCCGCGTTCGACATGGAATTCGAACTGGGCGACGGGCCACTTCCGCCCGTTCCGACGAACGCGATAATGACCCTGGACCAGGCGGACGGCAGCCCCTGGCTGAGCTGTTCGCGGACGGCCGCGGGTTATCGCTTCCACTTCGACGGACTCGCCGACTTTCTGGTCGATCGCCTCGGCCGGCAGGTGCGCTGCGTCGCGCCGCCGGATACACCGCCGGAAACCATCAGGCATCTGTTTCTCGATCAGGTCATCCCGCCGCTGCTGAATCTGCGCGGCAGCGAAGCGCTGCACGCCTCGGCCGTCGAGACCGGCGACGGCGCCTGCGCCTTCATCGGCATGTCGGGCCAGGGAAAATCCACGCTGGCTGCCGCGTTTCACGCCGCCGGACACGCCATTCTCTGCGATGACTGCCTGTTGCTGCACAACGACTCCGACCGGATATCGGTCGCACCCGCCTATCCCGGGCTGCGCCTGTGGGACGACAGCCGGGGCTTTCTGTTCGGGGATGCGCAGAACACGCTGCCGGTATCGCACTACAACGACAAACGCCGCATTGCCGCCGAGGCATCCGATGCAGAATCCGGAGAACTGGTTCCGCTGCGGGGCATCTATTCCCTGCTGCTGGAGCAGGAGGAAGGGCTGCTCGCGGCTCCGCTGATACTGCCGCTGTCCGTCCGCGACGCCTTCATGGAACTCGTTTCCTATGCGTTCCGGCTGGACTTGAGCGATCAGGCCATGATTCTGCGGCAGATGCAGTTCCTCGAGCGCGTCGCGGAAAAAGTGCCGGTCAAGCGGCTGCGGCTGCCGCGCAAACTGGCCGCGCTGGTGCCGGCGCAGGAGTTGATCCTGCGCGACCTGCAGCAGGCCGCGGACGGCGCATGCGCGTAAGCGTACCCGACGATGTCGTCGTCAGGGACCTCGCCGGGGAGGCGGTTCTGTTGCACTTGGGCACCGCAACTTATTTCGGCCTGAACGCAGTGGGCACGCGCATCTGGCATCTGCTCGCGGAACATGAGTCCACCGAGGCCGTGCTGCCACTCTTGCTGCAGGAGTTCGACGTCGACGAGCAGCAACTGCGCCGGGACGTCGATGCGCTGGTCACGCAACTGCTCGCGAAGCAATTGCTGCTCGCGGCTGAGGGCGCGGACTGAGAGCAGACAATGGACCTGGACAAGCAATCCCGCGCGGCGCTCAAAGGGCAGGAGCCCCGGCTGCTGTGGTTTACCGGCGTACCGGGTGCCGGGAAATCGACCATTGCCAACCTGGTCGAAACCCGGCTGCATGCGCGCGGCAAACACACCTACCTGCTCGACGGCGACGAGGTCAGGCACGGGCTGAACAAGGACTTGGGCTTTTCCGCCGAAGCGCGCGTGGAAAACATCCGCCGCATTGCCGAAGTTGCAAGGCTCATGGTGGATGCGGGACTGATTACCCTGGTGGCGTTCATTTCGCCATTTCGCCGCGAACGCGAAATGGCGCGCCGGCTCGTCGGCTCGGGTGAATTCGTGGAAATCTTTGTCGATACGCCGATTGCGGTGGCGGAAGCGCGCGACCCCAAAGGGCTGTACAAAAAAGCGCGGCGTGGCGAACTCAAGGATTTCACCGGGATCGATTCGCCCTACGAGCCGCCGGAAAATCCGGAAATCCGCATAGAGACGGCGCGGGTGTCCGCAGTCGATGCCGCGGAAGAAATCATCGCATTCCTGAAACTCGATTCTGCCTAACCCGGTCTGGGCGGGGGCCAGGAATCTGGCCATAAGCTGACAGATTTTCTGGACCTTTTGGCATAGTCCAAAGGTCTTGAACTGGCGCTCGCCCGCTTCCGCGCGGCCAATTGCAAACTTTTGTTAAATCAGGCAGTTTGTCACGCTTCGCGGGGGCAAAACGGGGCATGGCTTTGGGCCCGGTATGTCCATGCGGTAAAATGAAACTGACTCTTATTAAGCGCTGGTTGAATTGGCGCAAAAGCAGCAGGACAGCGCAGCTGGTACGGATCTCGCGTAAGCCTTGCCAAATGAGAAGCGCTAGCAACATGGTCACAAGCTTATGAGCGATCAAAGATCAGACGACCGGGATAATGAACGCGACTATCGCCGCGAGGATGGCGGTGATGATCGTGTTCGCCATCGCGGTGATGATCGCGGCGACGATCATTGCGACGATCACGGTCAGGCCACTGCCCAGGTAAGCGCCATTACCGCGCTGAGCGCCGACACCGGCGCAAGCCATAGCGACTTCATCACCTCGCAGGCGCTGCAAACCGTAAGCGGGACGTTCACCGGCACCCTCAAGCCGGGCGAGATTATTCAGGTTTCGGCCGACGGCGGCGCGCACTGGATAAGCGCGAGCGTAAGCGGCAACAGCTGGAGCGCGAGCGGGGTCACGCTGATCCCCGGATCGGGCACGCTGATCACGCGCACCATCGACAGCCAGCACCAGACACTGGCGGGCGCATCGCATGCGTATGTGCTCGACGCGCTGGCCGCTCCGCCCAGCTTGGTCGCATCGTTCAACGACACCGGCGCAAGCGCAAGCGACGGCATCACCAGCGCGAACAAAGCCACGCTGTCAGGGACGGCCGAAGCCGGCGCGGCGGTGAAGGTCTACGACGGCGCGACGCTGATCGCCACGGTGACGGCCGCTCAAAACGGGGCCTGGACGCTGAGCGTGAAGGGTTTGGCGGACGGCACGCACGCCTTCACCGCCGTTCAGACCGACATCGCGGGCAACACCAGCGCACATTCACTCGCCAGCACGATGACGGTAGACACGACCGTAGTCGCGCCGACCCTTGTTGCCAGTTTCGTCGACAGCGGCGTAAGCGCCAGCGATGGCATCACCAACGCGACTTCAGCGACGCTGTCCGGAATGGCCGAGGCGGGCGCAACGGTGAAGGTATACGACGGATCCAAAGTGATCGGCACCGTGACCGCCAACGCAGTTACCGGCGCCTGGAGCCTTGGCGTGACGGGCCTGCAGGACGGGACGCACAATTTCAGCGCCAAACAAACGGACCTTGCGGGCAATGTGAGCAAGTCCTCGGACGCAAGCACGATGACCGTGGACACAGTGGCGCCGTCCTCGGCGCCGACGCTCGTCGCCTCGTTCCTCGACACCGGCATCAGCCATACGGACAAGATCACCAGCGCCACTACGGTCGACCTTTCGGGCAAGGCCGACAAGGGCGCGCTGGTGCAGATCTACGACGGCGCGGTGCTGGTCGCGACAGTGACGGCGGGCAAGAACGGCGTGTGGAGCTACACCCTGACGGATCTTCCGAACGGAGCGCACAGCTTCACCGCGGCGCAGTCGGACCTTGCCGGCAACCTGAGCGCACCCTCGGCAGCCAGTTCGATGACCGTCATAACGGGCGAGTCGCCCCCCGGCGTCGGCCTGGTCACTGACACCGGGATCAGCCAGACGGACCACATCACCTCTAACGATGCGCTCAAAGGCACGGCTGCGGCCGGTGCCGCAGTGACGATCTCCGAGGGCGCGACCACGCTGGGCACGACCACAGCTGACGGCAGCGGAAACTGGACCTTTACCCCCAGCGCGCTTGCTCAGGGTACGCATGCGCTGACGGTGACGGCGGTCGATTCGGCGGGCAACACGGCATCCAGCGCATTCAGCTTCACGCTGGACACGAGCACGGCGGCGCCGGCGGTTGCGCTGGTCAGCGACACCGGCACGAGCGCAAACGACCATATCACCAGCAGCGACGCGCTCAAAGGCATGGCCGAGGCCGGCGCCACGGTGACGATCTACGAAGGCAGCACAGTGCTGGGCACGGCGATAACCGACAGCAGCGGACATTGGAGCTTTACGCCCACTCCGCTTATCGACGGCGCACATGCCCTGACGTTCTCTGCCACCGATGTCGCGGGCAATACTGCCACCAGCACATTCGACTTCACGCTGGACACGAGCACGGCCGTGCCGACCATTGCGCTGAGCAACGATACCGGCGCCAGCGCGATCGACGGCATCACCTGCAACGATGCGCTCAAGGGCGCCGCCGAGGCCGGCGCCACCGTGACGGTCAAGGAGGGCACGAATACGCTTGGAACGGCTATCGCCGATAGCAGCGGAAACTGGACCCTTACCCCTGCCGGGCTCACCGACGGCACGCATACCCTGACCGTAAGCGCCAGCGACGTGGCGGGCAACGTGTCGGCGCAAACCGGTATATTGACCTTCACCCTGGACACGCATACGCCCGCGCTGCCGACGGTGCAATTGGTGCAGGACAGCGGCGTATCGCCAAGCGACGGCATTACCAACAACGACGCGCTCACTGGCACCGCCGAGGCCGGCGCCACGGTGACAGTGACGGAAGGCACCACCGCGCTAGGCACAGCCACGGCCGATAGCAGCGGACATTGGACGCTCACTCCCGCCACGCTTCCGGACGGCGCACACACCCTGACCGTGACTGCGACCGACGTGGCGGGCAACACCTCGGCTGCGGCGACACTGGGCTTCACGCTGGACACGAGCATCCACGCGCCGACCATTGCCGCGGTCGACGGAACGCTTGTGAGCGGCGGAACCACCGCCGACACGACGCCGACGCTCAGCGGCACGGCCGACCCAGGCACTTCGATTAGCGTCTATGACGGTTCGACGCTGCTGGGCTCGACCACCGCCAATGCCAGCACAGGCGCATGGAGCTATACCCACGCCCTCACCGACGGCACCAGCCACAGCCTGACGGTGCAATCGGTTGATCTGGCGGGCAATGCCAGCGCTTCGGGCGTTTTTGCGGTAACCGTCAACAGCGGCAACGTAACGCTGTTTGGGCCGGTGCTGACCGCCTCACTGCCTGCTGCAAATTACGCTGACAGCGCGGCGTTCGACACATTCAATCCGGTGTCCGGCAGCTTGAGCGCGACCGAAACGGGCACGCCGCCGGGCACGCCGCACTACACCTTTGGCATCGCCGGCAGCGCGCCCTCTTCGACATTGGCGGGTTATGACACGGCCGAGGCAGGCCACTATGGCACGCTGTATCTGAACAGCACCGGTGGTGCGTACACCTATGTACCCGACAGTGCGGCCATCAACGCGCTGCCGCTAACCGCCACTTTCGCGGGTGACAGTTTTGCCCTGACCGTCGCGGACGGCCTCGGTGGAACCGGCAGCGCTGCGCTGACGATCAACGTCAGCGGCGCGAACGATACGCCTGTGCTGAGCGCCTCACTGCTCTCGACCAGCTATGCCGACACCGCGGCAAATGACGTGTTCGCTCCGGTGACCGGCACCCTGACCACGGCCGACCCGGACACAGGCGCGACGCACGTATATAGCGCGACAGGCGGAACGGCCGCAACGCCGATCGCCGGCTTCGACGTGGCCACTGCCGGTACCTATGGCACGCTGTACCTGAACAGCGCGAGCGGGGCCTATGAGTTCGCACCGAACAATGCGGCGATCAATGCGCTGCCGGGCGGCGCAAACGGGCAGGACAGCTTTACGCTCGCGGTCTCCGACGGCCTCGGCGGAACGAGCAGCAAATCGCTGACGATCAATGTTACCGGCGCGAACGATACGCCGGCGCTGACGGCGTCGGTCCCCTCGATTAGCTATACGGACACCGCAGCGGCAGATGTATTCGCACCGGTGAATGGCGTGCTGAGCGCTGCCGACCGGGACGCGGGCGCGACCTACGCCTTCGGCGCATCGGGCGCCGTTGCCTCGTCGACGGTCAGCGGTTTTAACCTGTCCGTGGCCGGAACCTACGGCACGCTGTACCTGAACAGCGCGAGCGGAGCGTACCAGTTCGCGCCGAACAGCGCGGCGATCAATGCGCTGCCGGCCGGCGACTCCCCGAGCGAAACCTTTACGCTCTCGGTCGCCGCCTCGACCTCAGGCGGCAGCACAACAGCGAGCCTGCCGCTTACGGTTCATCTCGCAGGGGCGACCGACGCATCGGTGATCGGCGGCGTCGGACCCTTCGATTACACGATCGGCAGCACTGCCGCACCGGTCGCCCCTAACCTGACGCTAAGCAACGTGGACTCGGTCCAACCCCCGGCGACTTCGGCCACGGCGGCGATCAGCTTCGGGTTTTCGGCCGGCAACGACCAGTTGACCTTCAGCCTCCCGAACGGCAGCCCGCTAAGCGGCAGCTATAACAGCACGACCGGGGTGCTGACGTTCACCGGCACGGGAACGCTGGCAGACTACCAGGCCGCGCTGGATTCGGTGCATTTCAGCACCACGACTTCCGGTGCGCGCACCGTCAGCTTTACCGTGTTTGACCAGGCAATCGCCAGCATCACGGTCGACACGTCGACCTTCAGTCTCAACCACCTGACGACCACCGGTTTTCGCGTCCCGGGAACCGCAGTCGATGACTTTTCCGGATTCTCGGTCAGCACGGCAGGCGACATCAACGGCGACGGATTCGCCGATGTGATCATCGGTGCGCCGTTTGCGGACGGCGGCACCGGAGCCGGGGCAGCCTACGTCATATACGGACATTCCGCCGCTTTTCCGGGCAGCTTGCCCGTTTCCAGCCTCGACGGCACCAATGGTTTTCGGATCTCTGGTGCGAATACCTACGATGCCCTGGGTCATACCAACGCCTTCGGGTCTTCCGTGAGCTCAGCCGGCGACGTCAACGGCGACGGCTATGCCGATCTCATCATCGGCGCACCCAGAGACGGGAGCAGCGAAAGCGGCGTCAGTTACGTGGTGTTCGGGCATGGTGGCAGCGCGCCGTTCGGGTCGAACCTGGATCTTCACGCCACCCCGCTCAACGGCAGCAACGGTTTCAGCATTACCGGCGTGGCGGCGAATGATTGGGCCGGTTATGCTGTGAGTTCGGCCGGCGACGTCAACGGCGACGGCTTTTCCGACATGCTGATCGGGGCGCATTACGCGCAGACGGCAGGAGTCGATACCGGTGCGGCCTATGTCGTATTCGGCGGCGCACAAGTCGGCTCCGGCGGCAATATCGACCTTTCCTCGCTCAATGGCACGAACGGATTCAGCATTTCTCCGCCGGCAGGCATCGTCAGCGTCAACTCGGTCGGCTCCGCCGGCGACGTAAATGGTGACGGGTTCGGCGACCTGATCATCGCTACCACGCATCTCAACGCGGACGGCAGCTATTCCGCCGAGGAATTCGTCGTATTCGGCCATGCAAAGGGCACACCATTCGCGCCGAACCTCGATCTCACCACGCTAAATGGCAGCAACGGATTCAGCATCACCGGCGCGGGCGAAGCCAGCCGGGGCCAACATGTGGTCAGCACCGCCGGGGATGTGAACGGCGACGGTTTCGCCGACCTGATCATCGGGTCGCCGTACGCGACGACCGCGAACGGGGTTCACAGCGGCGCGGCCTATGTGCTGTTTGGCAAGGCCAGCGGCTTTTCCGCGAACGTCGATCTATCGAACCTGACGCCGAGCCAGGGATTCATGATCACTGGCAAGGCAGCAGGCGACTGGGCCGGCTACTCGGTCAAGGTGGCCGGCGATGTGAACGGTGACGGCTATGCCGACATGATCATCGGCGCCCCGAAGGTCATCGGCGCCACGCAAGTAGCCGGACAGGGTTCCGGCGAGAGCTATCTGATCTTCGGCCAGGCGCCGGGGCTCGCGCACAATATCGATCTTTCCCATCTGAGCCCGAGCGACGGCTTCGCGCTATCCGGCGTCGGAAACCACGACGCTTCCGGCTATGCGGTGAGCGCCGCCGGGGACGTGAACGGGGACGGCTTTGCCGACCTGATCGTAGGCGCCGCTTACGCATCGCCGGGCGGCGTGGTCAATGCCGGCGAGAGCTATGTCGTGTTCGGCTCGCAGTTCATTGCCGGTTCCAACACCTTCGTAGGCTCGAGCACAAGCGCGACGCTCACGGGAACGGCGGCGAACGACCATTTCATCGCCGGATCGAGCAGCGACACCACGATGATCGGCAACGGCGGCGTGGATTCCTTCAGCGGCGGCGCCGGCAACGACACGATCCACGTGGGTGCATCCGGCTCTTCCGACAGCCGTTACCTCACCATCAACGGCGGCGGCGGCGTCAACACGCTAGTGCTCGACGGGACCGGCATGGCGCTCAACTTGACCGCTCCGGGCGCAGAACGGGTGAGCAATATCGAGCACGTCGATCTCGGCAGCGGGAACAACAGTCTGGTGCTGAATATCCACGATGTCCTCAACATGTCCGGCGGCAGCAACCAGTTGTTCGTCACCGGCCAGGCCGGCGATTCGGTAAGTTCGCTGTTGCAAGGCTGGGCGAAGGAGACCGATCCTGCGCACGCCACGGTCACCGGTGCCGACGGGCACGTGTACGACAGCTACACGATCGGCGGCGTTGCCTATACGCAGGGCATGGCGAACCTGCTGGTTGACCACAATCTGCTGCTCGCGAACGCGGCGCATCTGAGCTGACGCAGTTTCGGGTTATCCGATGCGGTTTGCGTTGGCAGCGCGGCGGCGGTTGCCACGCGTGCATCGCGCCGCTAGACTGCATCGCATCCGCCGCCTTGGGGGATTGTCTCGATCGCCCGGGAACCACGCAATGAAACTTGGCAGATTCTCATGAGCGCGATCGCCCCCGCCCCGGACCCCGCCGCAGCGCCCAAATTCGAACTCACCGCCTCGCGCCAGTTCGCCGGCTGGATGGGCGAGCAGCGCCTCGCTCTCGCCTTCACCACTTACCAGGCCGGCAAACTCTTTTTCCTGGGACTGAATCCTGAGGGCCGTCTGTCGGTATTCGAGCGCAGCTTCAACCGCTGCATGGGCTTGGCCGGCGACGGCCAGACGCTGTGGATGAGCACGCTGTTTCAGCTGTGGCGCCTGGAGAACGCGCTCGCGCCGGGACAGACGGCGGAAGGCTACGACCGCTACTACATCCCGCGCACCGCCTATACCACCGGCGACCTCGACATCCACGACATCGGCATCGGCGCGGGCGGCAGGCCGGTGTTCATCGCCACCCTGTTCGGTTGCGTGGCCACGCTGAGCGAAACGCACAGCATCCGGCCGCTGTGGAAACCGCCGTTCATCTCGCGGCTCGCAGCGGAGGACCGCTGCCACCTGAACGGGCTCGCCATGGAAGCGGGCGAGCCGCGCTTTGTTTCCGCAGTGAGCACCTCCGATGTGGCCGACGGCTGGCGCGAGAAGCGCCGCGACGGCGGCGTGCTGATCGACATGCGCAGCAACGACATCGTGCTCGCCGGCCTGTCGATGCCGCACTCCCCGCGCCTTGCCGATGGCCGGCTGTATCTCGCCGATTCGGGCAGCGGGCGCTTCGGCCGCGTCGACCTGGCGCGCGGCGCGTTCGAGGAAATCGCGTTCTGTCCCGGCTATATCCGCGGCGTCGCGATCCACAACAATTTTGCCGTGGTGGGCATGTCCGGGCCGCGCCACAACAAAACCTTCTCCGGCCTGGCGCTCGACGACGAACTCAAGCGGCGCGAGGTGGAGCCACGCTGCGGCATCATGGTGATCGACCTGCGCAGCGGCGACATCGTGCACTGGCTGCGTCTTTCCGGCGTGGTGGAGGAACTCTACGACGTGGTGGTGCTGCCGGGCGTGAAGCGACCGATGGCGCTCGGACTCGTATCCGACGAAATCCAGCGCACGGTGAGCCTGGAAAACGACCTTCCGGCGGGCGCGCCGCGCTAGCTGCAGCCAACATGCGCCCGGCCTCACGCCTTCACGTTTGCGCCCTGCTGGCATCGGCATTGCTGTGGGCGCCGGCAGCGCCGGCAGATACGCTGGCTGAAGCGATGGTGCGCGCGCTCACGCACCTGCCCGAAGTGCGCGCGGCGCGCGCCAACCAGCGCGCCATCGAGGAAACCGCCGCGCAGGCGCGCGGCGCCTGGTATCCCACGCTGGACGCGAGCCTCGGCCAGGGCCGCGAGACCAGCAACAATCCGAGCACGCGCGTGCTCGGCACCGACCAGACGCTGACGCGGCGCGAGTCCGAGCTCAGCCTGTCGCAACTGCTGTTCGACGGCGGCGCCGCCTCGGGCCAGGTGCGCCGCCTGCGCGCGCGCGCGCTCGGAGCGGGCGAGCAGCTGGCGGACACGGCACAAAGCGCAGGCCTGCGCGCCGCCGAAGCCTATCTAGACGTGACCCGGCTGCGCGAGCTGATCGCCCTCGCCGCGGAAAACGAAAAGCGCCATGAGGAGACCCTGGCGCAGGTGTCGCGCCTGGCCGATGTGGGCCAGGGCCGGCGCGCCGATGCGCAGCAGGCCGATGCGCGCCTGGCGCTGGCGCAGGCTTCGCTCGCGCAGCTGCGCGGACAGCTGGCGCAGGCCGAGGCGGACTATCAGCACCTGACCGGCCGGCCGCCGGGCCAATTGGCCGACGCCGGCAGCTACGCCTACGCCCTGCCGGCCACGCTCGCCGACGCGCTGGCGCTGGCGCTGCAGACGCACCCCGCCATCCTGGCGGCGCAGAACGCCCTGCTCGCAGCGCAGGCCGAGCGCGAATCGCAGCGCAGCAGCGCCACCGCGCCGCGGCTTGCGCTCGAGGTCGGCGCCTCCGCCAATTACAACCTCGACGGCGTGCCCGGCGCCTACGACAATCGCTTTGCCATGCTGCGCCTGCGCTACAACTTATTTCGCGGCGGTACCGACATTGCGCGCGTGCGCGAGGCCGAAGCGCGCATCGACGAAGCCCTTGCCGACTACGGCAGGGCGCGCAACGACATCGAGCGCAATCTGCGCCAGTCCTGGGAGGGCCTGACGATGGACCGCGAGCGCCTGCCGCAGCTGCAGCGCTATGCGGCGGCGAGCGCGCAGGTGGTGACCGCCTACCGCAAGCAGTTCTCGATCGGGCAGCGCACCCTGCTCGACGTGCTCAATGCGGAGAACGAACTGTATTCGGCCAGGAGCAGCCGCGATACCGGCGTGCATGCGGTCACGCTGGGCGAATTGCGCGTGCTCGCGGCAATGGGCAAACTGCTAGCCACGCTGGGCGTGAGCGTGAACACCGCGCCAGATACGCTGCTCGCGCGCGCGCCGGCGCCTGCTCCCGCCGCGGCGCCGCGGGAGCAGAATGAAATCGACGCAGTGCAGGCGCCCGCAAGGGAGCCCGTCGCCGGATTCGCCGGCAACGGGACGCCGGCGCCGGCGCGCGAACCGACGGGGATGGCAGTGGCAACGAGTTTGCGCATGAGCATGAGCCTGGGATCGGCCGGGCCCGCGGGCAGGCAGGCGGCGCAATGAACGCAGACGCACGCGCCGCAGCCGGCGCCTCGCTGGCCGACCCGCTGGCCGCCTGCCTGGCGCAGGCGGCGCGCCTGCTCGGCCTGCCGATGAGCGTGGACGCGCTGATCGCGGGACTGCCGCTGGACCCGGAAGGACTGTCGCCGGCCTTGTTCCTGCGCGCCGCCGAACGCGCCGGGCTGGATGCGCGCAGCATTCGCGCCGATCTCGAGCGCTTTCCGAAACTGTCCCTGCCGGCGGTGCTGCTGCTGAAGGAGCGCAGCGCCTGCGTGCTCATCGGGCGCGACGGCGGCGAAGCGCAGATCGTGACTGCCGCGGGCGCGGAAAAGCGCGTCCCGATGACCGAACTCGCGCGCGACTACACCGGCACGGCGCTCGCGCTCAGTCGCGCGGTGCGCTTCGAAGCCGGCACCGGCAGCGAGCGCATCCTCGCCGCGCACCACTGGTTCTGGGGCACGCTCGCGCGCGCCTGGCCGCTGTACGGCGAAGTCGCGCTGGCGAGCGTGCTGGTCAACCTGTTCACCATGCTGTCGCCGATCTTCTTCATGAACGTCTACGATCGCGTGGTGCCGAACAAGGCCTTCGATACCTTCTGGGTGCTGGCCATCGGCATGGCCCTGATCTATGGCTTCGATTTCGGCCTGAAGCTGCTGCGCGGCTGGTTCATCGACGTGGCCGGCCGGCGCGCCGACATGGCGCTGTCCTCGGCGCTGTTCGAGCAGGTCATGGCGCGGCGGCTGGACGCCGGGCGCGACTCGGTCGGCACGCTCGCCAATAATGTGCGCGAGTTCGAATCGCTGCGCGAGTTCTTCACTTCCGCCACCATGACCTCGCTGATCGACCTGCCCTTCGTGCTGATGTTCATCGCGGTGATCGCGATGATAGGCGGCTGGCAGATGGCGCTGGTGCCGGTCATCGCCATCCCCATCGTGGTGCTGATGGGCGTCGCGCTGCAGGCGCCGCTGCGCGACCGCATCCGCCGCGTGTTCCGCGCCACCGAGGCCAAGCATGCGATCCTGATCGAAACCCTGGGTTCGATCGAGTCGGTCAAAGCCCTGGGCGCGGCCGCGCAGATGCAGCGCAAATGGGAAGAGGTGGTCGACTATGTCGCCAGGGAAAGCCTGGGAACGCGACTGCTGTCCTCGCTCGCGATCAATTTCTCCTCCTGGGTGCAAATGATGGTGGGCATCGCGACGCTGGCCGTGGGCGTGTATCTGGTGGGCGACAAGCTGCTCACCACTGGCGCGCTGATCGCCTGCACCATCATCGCCGGGCGGGCGCTCGCGCCGCTGTCCATGGTCGCCTCGCTGCTCACGCGCTACCACCAGTCGATGAGCGCACTCGCCGCGCTGAACGCCATCATGGACGCGCCGCGCGAGCGGCCGCGCGAGCGCAGTTTCGTGCACCGCCCGGCACTGGGCGGCGACATCCGCTTTCAGGACGTGAGCTTCAAATATCCGGGCAGCGAGCTCGATGCGCTCGCCGGGGTGACGTTCACCATCGCACAGGGCGAGCGCATCGGCATCATCGGGCGCATCGGCTCGGGCAAGACCACGCTGGCGAAGCTGCTGGTAGCCTTGTACCAGCCGCAGTCCGGCTCGATACTCGTGGACGGCACCGATACGCGTTCCATCGATCCGGCGGACCTGCGCCGCGCAGTAGGCTACCTGCCGCAGAACATCGTGTTGTTCGCCGGCAGCGTGCGTGACAACCTGCTGCTCGGCGCGCCCGGCGCGGATGACGCGGCGTTGCTGCGCGCCGCCGCGCTTTCCGGGCTGACCGACATCGTCAACCGCCATCCGCGCGGCTTCGACATGCCTGTGGGCGAGCGCGGCGAAGCCCTCTCGGGCGGGCAGCGCCAGACCGTGGCGCTGGCGCGTGCGCTGGTCACCGATCCGCCGATACTCGTGCTCGATGAACCCACGCACGCCATGGACCATACGGCCGAAGAGCGGCTGAAGACGCGGCTGCAAACCGAGCTTGCAGGCAGGACCATCATCATCATCACCCACCGCGAATCGCTGCTCTCCGCGGTGAATACCCTGATCGTCATGGATGGCGGCAGGGTCGTGGCGACAGGGCCGAAAGATCTGGTGCTGCAGGCGATCGCTGAGGGCAAGGTGAGGACGGCGCGATGAGCGAAACCCTAAACGCACCTGCCCCGGCGAAGGCGAAACCGCCGCTGCTGCCCCCGGCATGGCGGCCGGAGGAGCTTGCCGCGGACGACGACGGCCTGCGCCGCTCGCCGCACTGGCTGCTTGCGGCCATCGTCGGCCTGCTGCTGATCGCCCTGGTCTGGGCCGGGCTCGCCCACATCGACGAAATCACCCGCGGCGAAGGCCGGGTGATCACGGCCAGCCAAACGCAGCTGGTGCAAAACCTCGAGGGCGGCATCATCGACAAAATCCTGGTGCACGAGGGCGACACGGTGAAGAAGGACCAGGTGCTGTTCCAGCTCGACCGCATGCGCTTCGGTTCGGCCTACCGCGAAGGCCAGCAGGGCGAACTGGGCCTGCGCGCCAAAGTGGCCCGCCTCAGCGCCGAAGTGGAGGGCAAGGCGCTGACGATGCCGCCCGAGGTGCTGAAGAGCGCGCCGGCGCTGGCAGCCAACGAGGCCGCGGTGCATCGCGCGCGGCTCGCCGATCTCGCCGCCAGGAATGCCGTGCTGCGCGAGCAGCTGGCGCAGCGCGCGCAGGAGGTGCTGGAGTTGCAGTCCAAGCGCGAGCGCACGCGCGATCAGTGGGACATCCTGAAGAAGGAGACCGCGATCACCGCGCCGATGGTGCAGGAGGGCGTGGTGTCCGAAGTCGAGCTGCTGCGCCTGCAGCGCGAAGCCAGCCGGCTCAGGGCGGAGCTGGATGCCGCGACCCTGGCCCTGCCGCGCGCGCAGTCGGCGGTGGAGGAAGTGAAAAGGAAGATCCAGGACAACGACACGCAGTTCCGCAGCCAGGCGGCAAACGAGCTGTCGGCGGCGCGAACCGACCTGGCGAAAATGGCCGAGGCGGTGCCGGGCCTGGAAGATAAAGTGGCGCGCACCCAGGTCCGCTCCCCGGTGGACGGCGTGGTAAAGAGCATTGCCAACAAGACCGAAGGCGGCGTGGTCCAGCCGGGCTCGCCGCTGGCCGAAATCGTCGCGGTGGCGGACTCGCTGCTGGTCGAGGCGCGCATCCGGCCGCAGGACATCGCCTTCGTTTCTGTCGGGCAGAAGGCGACGGTCAAGCTTGCCGCTTACGACTACAGCATCTACGGCGGCCTCGAGGGGAAAATCGTCTATGTCAGCCCGGACTCGATCCAGCCGCAGGCGCAGGGCGCCGCCGCCGAGCCCTACTATGCGGTGCACGTGCGCACGCTCAAGCCCGGCATCGAATATCGCGGCAAGCTGCTGCCGGTGATTCCGGGCATGACCGGACAGGTCGACGTGCTCACCGGCAGGCGCAGCGTGCTGCACTATCTGCTCAAGCCGGTCAACAAGACCTTGGAAAACGCGCTGCGGGAACGCTGAGCGCAGGCACGCGCATGAACATCTGCCTTGCGACAGTGCATTCGAGCCCGGCGTTCACGCCGCTGGCTCTGCTCTATCTCAAGGCCTTTCTGCTCGAGCAAAAATCGCTAAGCGCCGATGCGGTGGGAATCCTCGAATTCAAGCCGGGCGACATGCCGGACGCGATCGCCCAGCGCGTTCTCGACCAATCGCCGGATCTGCTCGGCCTGTCCTGCTACGTCTGGAACATCAAGACACTGCTGGCTGCGGCGCAGCAGATCAAGGCGCGGCAGCCCGGCATCTGCATCGTCCTCGGTGGACCGGAGGTCGGCCCGGTCGCGCGCAGCGTGCTGGAACGCAATCCGTGCGTCGATTGCATCGTGAAAAGCGAGGGCGAGCTGCCCTTCGCCGACATCGTCGAAACGCTCGCGAACGGCGGCGCGCTCGCGACGGTGAACGGCATCTGCCTGCGCCGCGGCAATGACATCATCGAAACCGAAGATGCCCCGACGCTACACGACCTGAACACGCTCGCCTCGCCCAGCCGACTGGCCGATTTCGATCCCAAGGGCCGCGTCATCTGCATCGAAACGCAGCGCGGCTGCGTATTCCGCTGCAACTTCTGTTTCTACAACAAGGATCTGTCGATCCGCAACCGGCGCTTCGATCTGGACCGGGTAAAGCAGGAAATCCAGTACTGGCTGCAGCAGGACATCGCCGAGATCTACCTGATGGATCCGATATTCAACCTGAACGCCGCGCGTGCGAAGGAAATCTGCCGCTTTATTTCCGAGCACAACCCGCGGCGCATCGCTTTCCATACCGAGGTCTGGGCCGAATTCATCGACGCGGAGCTGGCGCGCCTGATGCAGGCGGCGAATTTCCGTTTTCTCGAAGTCGGCCTGCAGACGACCGACCAGGCGGTGCTGGCTACGGTCGAGCGCCGGCTCAGGCTCGCCCAGTTTCTCGAAGGAATCGAGCAGCTGAAGCGCTACGAACTTCCTTTCGAACTGCAGCTCATTTACGGCCTGCCGGGCGAAACCCGGGCTTCGTTTCGCGCGTCCCTCGATTTCGCCGCCTCGCTGCGGGCGCCGGAGCTCTCGGTGTTCCCGCTGATGGTTCTGCCGGGGACGGAACTGCGCAGAAAAGCCGCAGCGCTGGGCATCGAGTACGACCCCGAACCGCCCTACTACATCCGCTCGCACCGCTCGATGAACGCAGAGGACATAGCCTACGGCCTGAAATTGTCCAAGGCCGTCGATAGCGCGGGGGAGTCCTGGACGGTGCGTCTGCTGGCCCGCGAGGCCGGCGTCACGTACGCCGACGTGATGGACGAATGGATGATTTGGGCGGACGCACAGGACGCAGGCTCTCCGGCTCGGGTGGCGGCAGGCAAGGGCGAAATGATCGAGCGCTTCATTCTGCACTTCTGCGCGAAGCGGCAGATTCCGCCGGAGTTCTACCAGGCATCGTCCTCGCTCGAATTCGGCGCCAAACCCCGCAGCGCCACAGCCGCCGCCTGAATCCCTGGCGCCTGAATTCAGGCGGCGGGCATCATGCCGGGACGATCCGTCCCTGCGCCATATGAACGACCCGGTCGGCAGCGGCCAGACTCGCCGGGCGGTGCGTGATCAGCAGCACCGTACGCTGCGCCAGCGTGTCGCGGCAGGCGCGCAGGAATTCGGCTTCGCCCTGCGGATCGAACATGGTCGTGGCTTCGTCGAGAATCAGGATGGGCGGATTCTTGAGCAGCGCGCGCGCGAGCGCGAGCCGCTGCTGCTGTCCGCCCGAGAGCCGCACGCCACGGTCGCCGACCGGCGTGTCGTAAGCCTGCGGCAGTGCGGCGATGAATTCGTGCGCCTGGGCCGCGCGCGCGGCCGCTTCGATCGCGCTCTGCTCGGCATCGACCCGGCCATAGGCGATGTTGTCGCGCACGCTCGCGTTGAACAGCAGCACATGCTGCGGCACCACGCCGATGTGGCCGCGCAGGCTGCGCAGCGACATGCCGGCGATATTCACGCCGTCGATGAATATCTGGCCGGCATCCGGTTCGTGCAGACGCATCAGCAGGTGCGCGAGCGTGCTCTTGCCGGCACCGTTGGGGCCGATGATCGCCACCGTCTCGCCCGCGGTGATGCGCAGATCGACCGCTTCCAGCGCCGGGAGCCGCCCGGCGTAGGCGAAGCTTACCTTGCGAAATTCGATGTCGCCCCGCAACTGCGGCAGCGCAATGCCGGCATCGGCCTGCGGCTCCGAGGGCTCGTCCATGGCCGCGCGCAGGCGCACCATCGCCCCCCAGGCATGCCGGGTCTGGCCGTACACGTCGGCGAGCCCGGCTACCGGCCGCGCCAGCAGGGCCGCGTACAGCAGAAAGCTCACCAGCTGCGCCGGCGTGAGGCTGCCCTGGCTCAGGTCCGCGCTGGCCAGCGCCAGTACCAGCACGACTGCGGCTGCGGCAATGAATTGCGCCAGCGGCTCCAGCGCCGCGTAGATGCCGCGCTGTTTTGCAGTCAGGTGCAGGACGCGGTTTATCTGCCCGCGATAGCGCGCGGATTCCTGCGGCTCCCGGGTGTAGGTCTTGATCGCCGGCAACAGGCCGAGGTTTTCCTGCGCGATCGCGATCGTATCGGCCTGCTCCTGCTGCAGCTCGGTCGACAGGCCGCGCAGGCGGCGGTCGACGATTTTCATCAGCAGGAAGAACACCGGGACCAGAATCACCGCCACCAGCGCGAGCACCGGCCGGATGCGGAACATCAGCAGCACCGCGCCGCCCGCAGTGAGCGCGAGCGGCAGCAGCGCGACCACGGTGCCGCTGAGAAAACCGCCGAGCGCATAGACATCGCTGGTGAGCAGCGCCAGCGTGTCGCCGAGGCGGCGCGCATGGTAATAGGCGAGCGGCAGCGCCTGCAGGTGGTCGTAGAGCCGCGTCTTCAGGTCGGCGACGATCCGGTCGGACGCGCTGCCGAGCACCCAGGTGGTGCCGAACTTGAGCAGCGCCTGCAGCGCAAACAGGCCGAGCATGCCGGCGAGCAGCAGGCCGACGGCACCGCGCGCCGCGCCTTCCGCTTGCAGCATCAGGCCGGCCAGCCGGCCGCCAGCCCAGGGCACCAGCAGCGCGGCAGCGCTCTCGCACAACATCAGCACGGTGCTGAACGCGAGCGCCCTGCGATACGGTGCCGCAAAAGCAAGGAGCGATCGAATATCGGTCATGAAGGCAGGTCGTCCGGGCGCAGCCGCCGCTTGACCAGCCGCAGCGCCCTGCAGCAGGCGAGGCACTGCAGTTTAATGGTTTTGCCGCGGTTGATGTTATGTGCGCGGCCGCGTAGCCTTGGCAAACCAATGCAGCACAGGCCGCGCGCAGCAGCACGCGGCGCTGGGCCTACTCCATCCAAAACGTGAACGGAAATCCCCATGAACGGCGCTGAAAGCCTGGTCCGCTCGCTGCTCGCGAGCGGCGTGGATACCTGTTTTGCCAATCCCGGCACCTCCGAAATGCACTTCGTCGCAGCACTCGATCAGGTGGAAGGCATGCGCTGCGTTCTCGGCATGGCCGAAACCGTGGTGACCGGCTGCGCCGACGGTTATGGACGCATGGCGGGCAAGCCTGCAGCCACGCTGCTGCACTGCGGCCCCGGCTTTGCCAATGGCCTCGCCAATGTGCACAATGCGCGCCGCGCGCACACGCCCATGGTCAATATCGTCGGCGACCAGGCCACATACCACCGGCCCTACGATGCGCCGCTCACCGCGGACACCGAGGGCTTGGCGCGCGCCAGCTCCCATTGGGTGCGCACCAGCGCCAGCGCCGCGGAGGTCGGCGCCGACAGCGCGGCAGCGGTGCAGGCCGCGAATACCGCCCCGGGGCAGATCGCGACGCTGATCCTGCCCGCGGACACGGCCTGGAACGCAGGCGGCGTGCTTGCCGCGCCGCTGCCGGCGCCGGCACGGCCGACGGTCGCGCCGGACACCCTGCGCACGATCGCACAGGTGCTGCGCAGCAAGGAAGCCGCAATGCTGGTGCTGTACGGACAGGCGCTGTCCGAGGCCGGCCTCCTTGCAGCCAACCGCATCGCGCATGTCAGCGGCGCCAAGCTGCGCACGCCGACGCAGGTGTCGCGCATGGCGCGCGGGCGCGGGCGCGTGCCGGTGGACCGCATACCCTATGTGATCGAGGGTGCGCTCAAGGCGCTGGCCGGGACCAGGCACGTGATCCTGGTCGGCGCCAAGCCGCCCACCGCGTTCTTCGGCTATCCGGGCAAGCCCAGCCTGACGGCGCCGCCCGATTCGGTCACCCACGTGCTCGCGCGGCCGGAGCAGGATGCGCTCGCGGCGCTGGAGCAGCTTGCCGACGAACTCGGCGCGCCGAAAAACGTGCCGATCGCCGCCGGTGCGATCACGCCGCAAATCGCACAGGGCAGCTTCGAGCCCGAAGCCTTCGCCAGCACGCTCGCGGCGCTGCTGCCGGAAAACTGCATCGTGTCCGAGGACGCGGTCACTTCGGGCCGCGCGCTGTTCGCGCCGACCTTCAACGCCGCGCCCAACGACTGGCTGCAGAATACCGGCGGCGCCATCGGCCATGCCTTTCCCTGCGCGACCGGCGCCGCCATCGCCTGCCCGGATCGCAAAGTAGTATGCCTGCAGGCCGACGGCGCCGGCATGTACTCGCTGCAGGCCCTGTGGACGCAGGGGCGCGAGCAGCTCGATGTGGTGAACGTGGTGTTCGCCAACCGCATCTACAAAATTCTCTACGGCGAGCTGGTCTCGGTCGGCGCCAAGCCCGGCCGCGCCTCGAACGCGCTGTTCGACCTGGCGCGCCCCGAACTCGACTGGGTGAAACTCGCCGGCGGCATGGGCATGGAGGCGGCGAGCGTGGACACGCTGGAGCGCTTCGCCGACGTGTTCAAATCCGCCTGCGGCCGCAAGGGGCCGTTTTTGATTGAGTTTCGAATCTGAGGAAACTCAATACACTGTCATTTCGAGCGAAGCGACGCCCCGAAGGTCTCGATCCCGCTCGACGGGAAAGTCCCCTTGGGGGAGAAATCTGCTGTTCAAATTAGACAAGAAGCAGATTCCTCGGCCCCAGGCCTCGGAATGACAGCGCTTGGATATTCAGCCCTTCCCGAACAGCGCGCGCTCCAGTTTCGGATGCGCGGCAAACGCGGCGAGAAACGCGCTTTCATCGCGACCGCCCTTGGCGCGAATCACGCGCGCAAGCGCGCGCCGCTCCGCCATGCTCCAGCGCGACACGCCTGGCAAGGCAAACATGACGACCGGACTCCAGCGCTGCCAGGCGAGGCGCTCCGCCGCGGAAAACCCGCGCAGCGAGGGCAGGCCCGTGAGCCGCATTGCGTCCCGGCCGCACTGCGCCAGCGCGCGCTCGCGCTCGCCCCCCGCCCGACGCGCCAGCGCGGCGCCGATGCGCAGGCCCGGCACGGCCAGCGGCGGCAGGCCGGGCCTGCGCTTGCGCTCGAAATCGAACAGCAGATGCGACTGCGCCAATGCGCGCAGCGTGGCCGCGCTCGAACGATGTTCAGGGTCGGCGCGCATGCGCGCCAGTTCCTCGCGCAACAGGCGGCGCGCGCTCGCCGCGATCGGCCGGAAGCCGAGCTTGTAATAGAACCACCACGCGCCCGAAGCGATGGCCTCGTCGTTGCCCTGGCCGAGCTGGTACTGGTCGAAGCTGAACGATTCGGCGCCGAAGACGTGGCGCACCATGGCCAGCGTGCGGCAAAGGGTATACGCGGTCTCGCCGCCGCGAAAACTCTCGAAGATATTGAAGGTCATGCTGGCCGCGCGCCCGATCACGAACGCCTCGCCATAGCCGATCGGCACGCCGTTGTGCAGGATCAGGTAGCCGCAGGTCGCGGGAATCAGCTGGCGGCGCTCGGGAACGATGCCGATCAGCGCGAAAGCGAGCCCGCCGCCGTCGTCGACCAGACGCACGTCGCGCGCATTGCCGTAGGCGAAAGCGTCGAGGTCGCGCGAGCGCGTCAGCATCGCGCCGCGCGCAAGCGCGATCAGGCGCGCGCCTTCGCGCGTTTCCAGCCTGCGCATGGCGCGATGCGTGCGCCCCAGCTCCGCGCGCAGGTCCGGGCGCGCGCGGCGCAGCGGCGCATGCTGAAACGCGAATGGCGCGGCCGCGTATTTCGCGCGGGTGCGCGCGGGCGTGTCCGGCCCCGGAGCGAGTTCATAGCTCGGCTCAATCGCATCGTGAAAAGCCTCGCGCGTGAAATCGTCGCCCGGCATGGCGACGATGCGCCCTGCGAGGAAGGCCGCGGCGCTCTCGCCGCGCGCGCGCAGGCGGTCGATGGCCGCAAATACGGGCGTATCGAGCTGCTTCTGCGCCGCGGCCTCGGCCCAGTCGAGCAGCAGCGGCAGCGCCGCCGCGAGCCTGTCCGCCACATCGGCTTCGTTGCGCTCGATCGCAATGCGCTGCGGCCAGCGCTGCGCCAGCCAGCGCAAGGTGGACCAGAAGAAGCGGTAGCGGATCGCCGTGCCCGCGATGCCGCTGTCGGCGAGCGCCTCGCGATGGCGCCTGAGATCCGCGCGCAGCGCGAAACGCGCGAGCATGCGCTCGACCTGCGCCAGCACCCGCGCGTCGTCCGGATAGGCGCACAGAAAGCACAGCGCCTCGTGCAGGCGCATGACGGCGCGCGCCGAGCGCAGCTGCGTGCGCTCGAGCCGGCGCAGCAGCGCGAGTTTGGCCTCGGCGCAGCCGCTGCCGTAGCGGTCCTTGCTTCGTTCCAGCGCAGCGAGATCTGCTGTCGTCATGATTGCATCCGGTTGATCCGGCAGAGCGTCGCGCCGCCGGGCATGCCCAATATTTTACAGAGCGCGGGGAATTATCCGCATAAAGAGACTCAACTTTTCGCCGTTCCTGCCGTATAGTGGTAAACGTTCGGCGCCTGCCCGTGCAGCGCACCGAGCGGACAGCATCCACGCGAGACAGCCGCCGGACACAGCGAATCATGGGGCCCTATTCCAAAAGCAGGGTGGCGACCGCAAAAACCGCGGTCGTCAGGATCGCGCTGCTGTTTTCCCTGCTGGTCGCGCTCTGGGTGTTCATCCAGAGCGGCATACCATTTGCCCTCGTGCTGGACCTCAAGGTCGACCGGGTAACCTGGCTGCAGACCCTCAGCGGATGGCTGTTCGTCATCTCCTCCGGCTGGCTGTTGTACCTGCTGGTGCATCGCACCCTGAACACGATCTCGAGCGCCGAGGAAGCGTTGCAGCTGCGCGACCGCGCCATCGAATCCAGCGTCAGCGCCATCTGCATCACCGACAACCAGGTGCCGGACAACCCCATCGTGTATGTCAATCCTGCATTCGAGCGCATCACCGGCTATTCGAGCACAGACGTGCTTGGGCGCAATCCGCGCCTGCTGCAGGGCACCGACGTCGCGCAGCCGGAACTGCTGACCGTGCGCGCCGCGCTGCGCGAGCAGCGTCCCTGCCACGTGGTGCTGCGCAATTACCGCAAGGACGGCAGCATGTACTGGAACGAGCTCAATATCTCGCCGGTGCGCAATGACGCCGGTGCGGTTACCCACTACATCGGCGTGCACAGCGACATCACCGACGCGAAGGCGCACCAGGACGAGCTCGCGCGCCAGGCCAACCACGATGCCCTCACCGGGCTGCCCAACCGCAACCTGCTGCACGACCGCATCGAGCGCGCCTGCGCGCGCACACAGCGCTTCGGCGACTTCGCCGCGGTCGCGTTTCTCGACCTGGATAATTTCAAGTTGGTGAACGACAGCCTCGGGCACAGCATCGGCGACCAGCTGCTGCGCGCCGTGGCCCAGCGCCTGGAATCGTCGCTGCGTGCGATGGACACGGTGGCGCGGCTGGGCGGGGACGAGTTCGTGCTGGTGCTGTCCGACCACAAGAGCACGCAATCGGTTTCGGGCGAATTGCAGCGCATCGTCGAGTCGTTCGCGCAGCCGTTTACTCTGGGCGACCAGGACGTGTTCGTCACCGCCAGCATCGGCGTCGCTCTGTATCCGCAGGACGCCGGGGACTCCGAGACGCTGATGAAAAGCGCGGAGCTCGCCATGTACCGGGCGAAGGATTCCGGCCGCAATGCGTATCAGATGTATACCGCCGAGCTGCAGGCCCGGGTCACCGAGCGCATGGCGCTCGAGGGCATGCTGCGGCGCGCGCTGGAGCGCGGCGAGCTGTCGCTGCATTATCAGCCGCAGGTCGACCTGCACAGCAACCGCGTTTTCGGCTGCGAGGCGCTGATCCGCTGGAATCAGGCCGATCTCGGCTTGATCGGACCGGCGAAATTCATCCCGCTCGCGGAAGATACCGGCCTGATCGTTTCGATCGGCGAATGGGTGCTGCGCACCGCCTGCTTTCAGGCCCGGTCCTGGCAGAATGCCGGACTGCCCGCGATCAGCGTCGCAGTGAACATTTCCGCGCGCCAGTTCCGCGAAAGGAATATGCTGCAGTCGGTCACGCGGATACTGGCCGAAACCGGACTCGATCCGGGTCGGCTTGAACTCGAGGTGACCGAGAGCGTGATCATGCACGATGCGCACAACGTGATTGCCGAACTGCAGGCGTTCGCGGATATGGGGGTCAAGCTGTCGGTGGACGATTTCGGCACCGGGTATTCCAGCCTGAGCTATCTCAAGCGCTTTCCGGTCGACCGGCTCAAGATCGACCAGTCTTTCGTGCGCGACGTCACTTCGGACGCCGACGACGCCGGCATCGCGCAGGCCGTGATCACGCTCGGACACACTTTGAACCTGCGCGTGATCGCCGAAGGCGTGGAGACGCCCGAGCAGCTTGCATTCCTGCGCCGGCATGGATGCGACGAAATGCAGGGCTACCTGGTCGGCAGGCCGATGCCGGCGGACGAATTCGCGCAGCTGCTCGCTTCGGGCAGGACCCTGGTGCCCGCGTCCTGATGCGCTTGCGCTGAGGCGGCGCGAACCGGGGTACAATTTTGCCTCCTCCCGGAAACGGATTTCAGCAAAAGCTGATGCGCCGCGTGCCTGATGCCGAATCCGGGAATCCGCCAAAGCGCAGGACATGCTGCACGAACACCACCACACGCACGAACATCCGGGACAGGATCGCGCGTTCGCCATCGGCATAGCGCTCAATCTCGCATTTGTTGCGATCGAGTCGGTATTCGGCGTGCTGTCGCATTCGATGGCGCTGCTCGCCGACGCCGGCCACAATCTGAGCGATGTGCTGGCGCTGGCGCTCGCCTGGAGCGCGAGCCTGCTCGGCCGGCGACGGCCGTCGCAGCGCTTCACCTACGGCCTGCGCAGTTCGTCCATCCTCGCAGCGCTGTTCAATGCCATGCTGCTGATGCTGGTGGTCGGCGGCATCGCCGTCGAGGCGGTGCAGCGCCTGATGAACCCGGTCCCGGTCGCGACCATGACGGTGATCTGGGTGGCCCTGTGCGGCATCATGGTCAACACGGCGACGGCGCTGCTGTTTCTGCGCGGCCGCGAGCACGACCTGAACCTACAGGGCGCGTTCCTGCACATGGCGGCCGACGCGGGAGTCTCGCTCGGCGTGGTGCTCGCCGGCGTGGGCATGCTCTACGGCGGCGGGCTCTGGCTCGATCCGGCGATGAGCCTGGTGATCGCCGCGGTCATCGTCGGCAGCACCTGGGGACTGCTGCGCGATTCGCTCAATCTCTCGCTGCACGCGGTACCGCCCGGCATCGATGCCGCGCAGATCCGCGCATACCTTTCGGCGCTGGAGGGCGTCGCGGATATCCACGACCTGCACATCTGGGGCATGAGCACCACGGAGACCGCGCTGACGGCGCACCTGGTGATGCCCGAGCGGCGCCCCGACGATCGCTTCATTACCCAGGTCGCGCACGAACTGCGCCAGCGCTATGGCATCGGGCATTCGACCATCCAGGTCGAGACCGGCGACGGCTCCCATCCCTGCGCGCTCGCGCCGGATCACGTCGTCTAGACCCGGGATTCGGCTCAGGCCAAATCGGACTCGATGCTGAACGCCGCAGCGGCATCCTGCGCCAATACCCCGGCCAGATAGGGCAGCACGTGTTGCAGCGCCTTCGGCAGCAGCCAGGGCGGATTGAGCACGAACATGCCGCTGCCGTGCAGGCCGAACCCGTCCTTCGCCGGTTTTTTCACCGTCAGCGTGACGTGCAGCCAGTCCTTTTCCTGCAGCTGCCGCAGCTGCTGCGGAAACTCGCGCGATTCGCGCCGCTGCACCTGCGGATACCACACCGCGTACACCCCGGGGCGGAAGCGCTTCAGCGCATCGCGCAGGGCGGCAAGCACGCGCCGGTAGTCGCCCTTGTCTTCGTAGGACGGATCGATCAGCGCCAGTGCGCGGCGCGACGGCGGCGGCAGCAGCGCCTGCAGGCCGGCGAAGCCGTCGCCCGCCTGCACCATGATGCGTGGTTCGGCGCCATGAAAATATTGCTGCAGCAAGCGGCTCTCGCTGCTGTGCAGCTCGAACAGCCGCAGCCGGTCCTGCTGGCGCAGCATCTGCGTCGCCAGTTGCGGCGACCCCGGATAGCGGCGCAATGCGCCGTCAGGGTTTAGCGCGCGCACCTGCGCCACGTAGTCCGCCACCGCCTGCGGCAGATCGTCGCGCGTCCACAGGCGGGCTATGCCGCTTTCGTATTCCGCATTCTTGGTGGCGTAGCCCTCGTCCAGCGCGTAGGCCGCGGCGCCGGCGTGGGTGTCGATGAAGTACAGCGGCTTGTCCTTCTGCGTCAGGTAGCGCAGCAGCTGCCCCAGCACGACGTGCTTGAGCACGTCGGCATGATTGCCAGCATGGAAGGCGTGGCGGTAGCTGAGCATTTAGGCGCGGGAACGCGTTCCCTGCATCTGCGCGCTAGTACTTGTCGTACTTGGTCGCCCTGCCGCGCACGGTGTCGGCGGGATATTTCGCGGCATTGAGCGCGATTTTTTCGGCTGCGGCCGCGAGCAGGTCGACGCCGAGCTTGTCCGCGAGCAGGACCAGGTAGACCAGCACATCGGCCATCTCGTGGCGCACCGCCTGCAGCTGCTCCGGCGCCAGCGCGCGCGACTGCTCCGGCGTGAGCCAGTGAAATTCCTCCATCAGCTCGGCCGCCTCGATCGCCACGCCCATGGCGAGGTTCTTCGGCGTATGGAACTGGTCCCAGTCGCGCTCCGCCGCGAAGGCGCGGATCGCGCGCGCGAGCTCGCCCAGATCGCCCGGCGCGTTCATCCGTGTTTGCGCGCGCCGTTCAGGCGCGCGCGCAGCGCCGGCCCCAGGGCGGCAGCGGATTCGCGCAGCAGCCCGGCCGTGGTGTCCCAGCCTATGCACGGGTCGGTGACGGAGCAGCCGTAGATCAGCCTGGACTTGTCCTCGGGGATCGGCTGGTTGCCCGCCACCAGATTGCTCTCCAGCATCAGGCCGACGATGGAGGTGTTGCCCTCGATGATCTGGTGCACGCAGTCCTTGAACACCAGCGGCTGCAGCTCGGGCTTCTTCAGCGAATTGGCGTGCGCGCAGTCGATGATCAGGTTGGGCTCGAGTCCGGCCCGCACCAGCTCGCGCTCGGTCAGCGCCACCTGTGCCGTGTCGTAGTTCGGAGTCTGCCCGCCGCGCAGCACGATATGGCCGTAGCGGTTGCCGCGCGTGCGCACGATCGCCTGCGTTCCGTCCGCGGTAATGCCGAGAAAAGTGTGCGGGGCGCGCGCCGAGCGGATCGCATTGATGGCGACGCCGATATTGCCGTCGGTGGCGTTCTTGAATCCGACCGGCGCCGACAGGCCGCTGGCCATTTCGCGATGGGTCTGCGATTCGCTGGTGCGCGCGCCGATCGCATACCAGGCGATGAGGTCGCCCAGGTACTGCGGCGCTGCCGGGTCCAGGGCCTCGGTAGCGGCGGGCAGGCCCATCGCGGCCAGATCGACGAGGAAGCGGCGCGCGCGCTCCATGCCCTCTTCGATGTGGAAGGAGTCGTCCATGTGCGGGTCGTTGATGAAGCCCTTCCATCCGGTGGCGGTGCGCGGCTTCTCGAAATACACGCGCATCACCACATAGAAGCTGTCCTGCAGCTCGGCCGCGAGCGCGCGCAGGCGCTCGGCGTATTCCAGGCCGGCCGCCGGATCGTGGATGGAGCACGGCCCGACGATCACCAGCAGGCGCGGGTCGCTGCGATCGAGCACGCGGCACAGCGCCGCGCGCGCCGCGGCGACGAACTGCGCGCCCGCATCGGGAAGAGGAACGCGCTCGTGCAGCTCGCGCGGCGAGGGCATGGCCTCGAACGAGGCGACGTTGAGGTTTTCGGTCGAGGGGTGGCTCATCGCGAACTGTCCCGCACCCCGGGCGCGTGCTGCAGCCGGGCGCCGCCGCAAGGGCCGGCGACCGTGTTCACTTGACGCCCAGGCTGGCCAGCGCCGCCGCGCGTCGGCCTGCCGTCGCCTTGCCGAGCTCGGTATAGAGACTGCCGCCGCGGCTGTCCATCGCCACCAGCAGCGGGCCGAAATCCTTGACGCGAAAGCGCCACAGGCTCTCGGGGTTGAGGTCATCCAGGTCCACGTCCTCGATCTGCTCGATCCAGGTGGTTTCCAGCGCCGCGGCGCCGCCGACGATGGCGAGATAGACGCCGCCGAACTCGGCGAACGCCGCCTGCGAATCGGCCAGCATGCCGCCCTTGCCGATGATCATGCGCACGCCGTATTCGCGCATCAGCGGCCGGGTGAAGCGCTCCATGCGCGCGCTGGTGGTGGTGCCTATGCATACCGGCGCATAGCCGGCCGGATGTTCGGCCGAGCGTTCCACTTTCTTCACATTGGGCGCGGTATGGATCACCGCATGCCCGGCGAGATCGAAGCGCGTCTTGCGCCCGCGGTCGAACATGTGGATCTGCGTCGCGTCGCGGATGCCGAACAGCGCGCCGTTCAGGCTGACGGTATCGTTCACGCGCAGCGCGCGGATTGCGGTCTCGCCGACCGGGGTGCTGAAATCATAGTGTGCCATGCGTATGCGCCTCGATCGCCCGCTAGAATCCGTACTCGATGCCGGCCGGCGTGAACGTGGCGCGCGCGCGCCGCGCCGAGTGGCACTGCATGTTCACCGCCACCGGGTTCATGGTGATGTGGGTAGCCGCGGTTTCGACGTGCACCGCGAACGCGGTCGCATCCCCGCCCAGGCCCTGCGGACCGACGCCGAGCTGGTTCACCGCCGCGGACAGCGCCTGCTCCAGGCGCGCGCCCTCGCGGTCGGTGCAGCGCGAACCGAGCAGCCGCGTCGCCGCCTGCTTGGCCAGGTGCACGCACAGGTCGGCGGTCCCGCCCACGCCCACGCCGACGATGGTGGGCGGACAGCTCTTGCCGCCCGACTCGAGCACGCAATCGACGACGAAGGTCTTGACCGCGTCCACGCCCTCGGCCGGGATGGCCATTTTCAGCCAGGAGCTGTTCTCCGAACCCGAGCCCTTGGGGATCATTTCGATCACCATCGTCCGGTCCTGATTGGAAAAATCGATGTTGATCACCGGCACGCCGCGGCCGCAGGAGGTCTGTTCGTTGGTGCGCGTGAGCGGGTGCACCACCGAGGAGCGCAGCGGGTGCTCGCGCGTCGCGCGCGCGCAGCCCGCGCGTATCGCCTGTTTCAGCCCGAAACCGTCCACATTGACGCCGCGGCCTATGGCCACGTTGTAGATCGGGATGCCGGTGTCCTGGCACAGCAGATTGGCCCGGTCCTCGGCGACGCTGATGTTGCGCAGCATGGTGCCGAGTATGGTCTTCGCCGTGGCGCCGGTTTCGGCGCGCTCGAGCGTCGCGATGCCCGACTTGATGTCGGGCGGCAGTATCTTCAGCGCGCGGATGTACAGCTCCTTCGCCGCCTCTTCCACCTGTTTCAGATCGACATCCATGCCTGCCCTTCGATCAATTGACGACAATCTTGCGCTCGTGCACCACCTTGGCCCAGCGTGCGCTCTCCTGCTTGATGGCTTCGGCGAATTGCGCCGGCGTGTTGCCCACCGGCGCCATCCCCAGCACATAGAAACGGGCGCGCATTTCCGGGGTATCCAGAACCTTCGCGGTATCGCGCTGCACTTTGTCGACGATCTCCTTCGGCGTGCCCGCCGGTGCCATCAGGCCGAACCAGCCGACGTTCTCGAAGCCCGGCAGCGACTCGGCCGCCGCAGGCACGTCGGGCAGCTGCGGCGAACGCTGCCTGCCGGTGACGGCGAGCGCGCGCAGCTTGCCCTGGGTGATGTGACCCATCGCACCGGCGATGTTGGCGGTCACCATATTGATCTGATTGGCGACCAGATCGGTCATGGCCGGGCCTTCACCCTTGTAGGGGATGCTGGTGACATCGAGTTGCGCCGCGTACAGGAAGTTTTCCGCCGCCAGATGCGTCTGGGTGCCGATGCCGGCGTGACCGTAATTGAGCGAACCGGGTTTGGCGCGCGCCATGGCCATGAACTCTTTCAGGGTCTTGGCCGGAAAGCTCGGGTTCACCACGATGACCTGCGGCCCGCTCGCCACATTGGTGATCGGCAGCAGATCCTTGGCCGGATCGAAGGACATCTTCTTGTAGATGTACTGGTTGGCGGTCACGATCGAACCCGAGGTCATGAACAGCGTATAGCCGTCGGGCGTGGACCGGGCCGCGGCCTCCCCGCCGATATTGCCGCCCGCGCCGGCGCGGTTCTCGACGATCACCGACTGGCCCCAGGTTTCGGTCAGCTTCTGCGCCACCAGCCGGGTCACGATATCGGTCGCCCCGCCGGGCGCGAAGGGCACGATGATCCTGACCGGTTTGGCCGGATAGTCCAGGGCCCAGGCGCTGCCGCACGCCAGCGCCAGCACCAAGGCGAATAGTTTCGACAGCTTCATTTTGTTGTCCTCCAACAGGGGTTCGAGCGTTATTGTTTTGTCACCGTTCCCGCAGCATTCTAAACCTACGGCGCCTGCGCCAGCGCCTAAAGCACCAGCGCGAACGCCAGGCCGACTGCCAGCGCCGCGCCCGCGGCCCAGGCGAGCAGGGTCTTCTGCCAGCCGCGCCAGGGCAGGAATTCCAGCGCAAGCAGGCGCAGGCCGCCGCTGAGGTGCGCCGCCAGCAGCAGCACCAGCGTGGTTTCGGCGAATTTCACCAGCGGCTGCTCGGTCCATTTGAGCAGCGTGTCCAGCCTGGCCTCCCCCTGCAGCGCGTTCCCCAGCGCCCAGAAATGGAACGGCAGGAAGAACGACAGCGCGAGGCCCGACAGGCGGTGCACCAGGAATGCCCACCAGGCCGGATGGTTTCTCGCGCGAAAGTCGTTCTTCATCCTCATCCCCGAGCCGCCTCCGCAAACGCCATGCAAACGCAAGCACCGATCTGTCGGCGGCGTTTCGCATTCGCCCGGGTCGCATCCCCGCTACGCGGGGCCCCTGCTCCTAGGCTCATGCGAATACAGCCCAGCCCGCGCGCAGGCCGAATGCGAACAGCGCCAGCGCGATCGCGCCAGCGACCCAGTTGAGCGAGGCGCTGCGCCAGCCCAACCACTCCTGGCACAGGGTACGCAGGCCGATCGGCGCATGCACGGCGATGGCGAGCACGTACAGCGCATAGAACGCGAGCGCGATGCCATTGCCGCGCGTGCGCCCGAGTATGGCGGCGCCCGACAGGCCGTGGCGCACGGCGTAGATGATGGTCGCCAGATGCACCAGCACGCACAGCGCGAGCAGCGCGGCGCTGGCGCGCTGGGCGATCCACAGCCAGACCTCGGCCCTGGCCGCCGATGAAGCCGCGGCCGGCGAGCCGGCCCTCGTATCGTCGTAGGCGCGCTCCACGCCGCTCACAATTCCCCCTTCCACACGGCCAGCGCCACCGCGCGCTTGAGCCCGGCGATGGCGGCCGTGGGCACGATGTTCTTCGGACAGCGCTCGCCGCAGGCAAGATGCGTATGGCAGGCATGGCAGCCGGCGTCGCCCGCGACCGCTTCCAGCCGCTCCTGCCGTCCCTGGTCGCGCACGTCCTTGACCAGGGTCCAGGCGCGGTTGAGCGCGGCCGGCCCGAGGTAATCCGGATTCCAGCCGACGACATCGCAGGAGGCGTAGCACACGCCGCAGCCTATGCATTCGATGCCGGCGTCGATCGCAACGCGCTCCGGCGAATTCGACGCGACGCGCGCGAATTCATCCTTGCGCGTGGTGCCGGGGACGAAGCGGCCGCGCGCGCGCGCCCATTTGTCGAAGAACTCGCACATGTCGGTGACCAGGTCCTTCACCACCGGCAGGTTGGCGAGCGGCGCGATCTGAAGCGCGTCGCCTTCGGCCACTTTCGAAACATGGGTGCGGCAGGTCCAGCGCGCGACGCCGTTGACCGTCATGGCGCAGGCGCCGCACATGCCGACGCGGCAGGCGAAGCGGTAGGACAGGGTGGGATCGATATTGCGCTGGATGTAGGTCACCACGTCGAGCACGCTCTGGCTTTCGTAGCGCGGCACTTCGTAGGTCTGATATGCGCCGTCGGTGCCGCCGCGCCAGACTGAAACCTGCAGCATTTTCATCGGCTCATTCTACCCATATTACGCAAGTTGGCGGCGCGCGCGCATTGAACGCATCAGCCGCAGCTCAGGCGCGCGCGCCCAGCCGCGCCCGCGCAGCGTCCCAGGCATCCGGGTTGATCAGGTGCGCCGGTCGCTCGCCTGCGAGCGCCTGCAATACCTGCGTCACGGCCGAGTGCGCGAGCTCGCGCAGCGCATCGCCCGACAGCCCGGCCACGTGCGGCGTGAGCATCAGATTGTCCAGATCCCACAGCGGGCTCGGCTCCGCCAGCGGTTCTTCCTCGAATACGTCCAGCGCCGCGCTGTCGATGCGGCCCTCGGCCAGCGCGCGCACCAGCGCCTTTTGCTGCACGATCTTGCCGCGCGCGGTGTTGATCAGGATCGCATGCGGCCGCATGCGCCGCAGCTGGGCTTCGCCTATCATGCCGCGCGAACCCTCGTTGAGCTCGGCGTGGATGGAGACCACGTCGGAGCGCTCGAGCAGCTCGTTCAGGTCGGTGAGCATGGTCGCGCCCAGCGCCTGCGCCTTGGACGCGGGCACGTGCGGGTCGTAGGTCAGGACCTTCATGCCGAAAGCGGCGATGCACTTGCGCGTCATTTCGCTGCCGATCAGCCCGAGACCGATGATGCCCAGCGTCCTGCCGTTGACGTCGCGCACGTCGAGCGCGGTGCGCTTGGCCCAGGCGCCCCCGGCGCGCAGCGTGCGATCGGAGAGCTCCAGGCGGCGCGACAGCGACAGCATCATGCCGATGGCGTGCTCGGACACCGGGATGGTGCCCATTCCCGGGTTGTTCACCACCACGACGCCGCGCGCGCTGCAGGCCGGGACGTCGATGGAATCGGTGCCGCGCCCGGATGAGGCGACGATGACCATCTCCCCCGCGTTTGCGAGCGCGGTCGCATCCACCCGGTGCGGGTAGCGCACGATGGCCGCGCGCGCGCCCTTGAGCGCCGCCGCAATCTCGGCCGGCGCCGGATGTTCGAGCGCCACCACGTCCGCATGGGAACGCAGCAGCTGGTCCGCGTCGGCGTGATAGATCCCGCCGACGAGGACGACCTTGGGTTTGGAAAGCGTACTAGCGGGCAATTGAACCCCAGCGTGCAGGGACGAAAATGTAATTCATTGCGAACTTTGACTGAGGAATCTCACTTTCAATTGCCCTGACTTGGGGGATTTAAAAGGGGGCGCCGCCCCCTTTTTCAACACTCAAGCGCTTTCGTACAGGCGCGTGAGCACGAACTCGCGATGCCCCAGCGCTTCGGCAGCGGTGAGCCGGCCGTTGCAGGTGCGGAACATGCAGTCGAGCAGCGCATCGCCCGCCTCGTCCGGCGTCATCTCGCGGCGCAGCAGGCCGGACACGTCGACGTCGATGTGCTCGGACATGGTGCGCACGGTGCGCGGGTTGGCCGACAGCTTGATCACCGGCAGGATGGGATTGCCGATGACGTTCCCCTGTCCGGTCGGGAACAGGTGCACGACGAAGCCCGACGCGGCGCACAGGGTCACCATCTCGGCCGCCGCCGAGGACGAGTCCATGAACCACAGGCCGGGGCCGCCGGGCACTTCGCCCTTGTCGATGACTCCGTCGACCAGGCATTTCCTGCCGATCTTCTGGATGTTGCCCAGCGCCTTCTCCTCGATGGTGGTGAGGCCGCCCTCGATGTTGCCCTTGGTCGGCTGCGAGTCCGACAGGTCGCTGGTCTTGTGCCGCTCGATGATCGCCTGGTAGCGATCGAACATGGCCATGAATTCCTTCTTTACCTTGGGCGTGCGGCAGCGCGCCGCCACCAGGTGCTCGCCCCCGGTCAGTTCGGTGGTCTCGCCGAACACCAGCGTGGTCTTGTGCGGATAGAGCTTGTCGAAGGCGTTGCCCACGGTGGGGTTGGCGCCGCAGCCCGAGGTGGTGTCCGATTCGCCGCACTTGGTCGATACCCACAGGTCCTTCAGCGGGCGCTCTTCGCGCTTGAGCTCCGATGCCCACTGCACGTACTGCTTGGCCGCCTTGGAGGCGCGCATGATGGTGTCGTGATCGCCGTGCTGCTCGATGCCGAAGCCGCACACCGGCTTGCCGGTCTTGGCGACGCCGTCCACCACCTTCTTGGTCCACTGTTCCTCGATGCCGATCACCACCACCGCGGCCACGTTCGGATTGGAGCCGGTGCCGATGAGGGTGCGAAAGTGCAGGTCCAGGTCCGCGCCGAACTGCAGCCGGCCGTAGGGATGGGGCAGCGCCAGCGTGCCCTTGATGTTGTTGGCGACCGCTTCGCAGGCCGCGTTGGCGAGGTCATCGACCGGCAGGATGATGACGTGGTTGCGCACGCCGATGCGGCCGTTTTCGCGCTTGTAACCCCAGAATTTTGCCTTGGATAGATTCATTGTCTGCCCCGTTTACCAGCGTTTGGTTTTGATGTTGTGCACGTGCGCGTGCTCGCCCACCTTGATCGGCGCGATGGTGCGGCCGATATCCGTGCCGTACTTGATCACCGTGTCGTTCGCCGCGAGCTTCTTGATCGCAAGCTTGTGCCCGATGGGGATGTCGCTTTGCGCGCTCACCTTGATTTCCTTGTCCTGGTCCATGATCCAGCCCTTCAGCTGCTGGCCGGCCTTGACGCCCTCGACCACGACCACGCCGACCGAATCGTGCTCGTCGTGCACTACGAAATGAATCATGCTTTGGCCTCCTTGACCAGGTTCGAATGTTCGGATCCGCGCTACCGGCTGCGGCGGCAGGCGCGGAATAGCGATGGTAGGCGCGCCGGCCGCCAAAGTCAATCCCAGTCAACTAGATGACTTGTATGATATAGATGATGTGCTAAACTCCCCTGCATGGAATCACCCCTCCAGGGCGGCGCATGAACCTCCAGGCAAGCGCGGACAGCGGCGGCGAGCTGCCGCTGTACAAGGAGGTCAAGCGCGCGCTGACCCAGAGCCTGGCCGCGGGCGAGTGGCAGCCGGGCGTGCCCCTGCCCTCGGAGACGCGCCTGGGCGAGCGTTTTCGCGTGTCCATCGGCACCGTGCGCAAGGCCATAGACGAGCTGGTGGCCGAGCGCATCCTGGTGCGCCAGCAGGGCCGCGGCACCTTCGTCGCCGGGCATGGCGCGCGGCGCTCGCTGTTCCACTTCTTCCACATCGTTCCGGTCGACGGCGCCAAGGAGCAGCCGCACACCGAACTGCTCGGCTTCGCGCGCGCCAGGGCCGATGCCGCCAGCGCCGCGCGCCTGAACATCGCGCCGGGCGCGAACGTGTACCGCATACGCAATCTGCTGCGCCTGCGCGGGGAGCCGGTGGTGCTCGATGAAATCACGCTGCCGGCGGCGCGCTTCCCGCGGCTGAGCGAAAAGGTGTTCCGCGAGCGCGACAGCACCATCTACCAGCTCTACCAGGAACGCTACGGCATCAACGTGGTGCGCAGCGCCGAGCGCCTGAGCGCAGCGCTCGCCGACCGCGCGAGCGCGAAACTGCTTGGCGTCGCCGTGGGCGCGCCGCTGCTGCGCATCCGGCGCACCGCGCTGACCTACCATAACGTGCCGGTGGAGCTGCGCGTGAGCCTGGTCAACACCGCCGCGCATGAGTATTTCAGCGACCTGGGCAAGGATTAGACTACGCCTTGCGACCGACTCTCGATTTCCGTTCCATTCAAATGCAAGGCCGACACCCACCATGCGCACGATCCAGACTGACATCCTGATACTCGGCTCCGGCGGCGCCGGGCTGTTCGCGGCGCTGCATGCCCACCAGGGCGCGCCGGCGCTGGACATCACCGTCGCGGTGAAGGGCCTGCTCGGAAAATGCGGCTGCACGCGCATGGTGCAGGGCGGCTACAACGTCGCGCTCGCGCCCGGCGACTCGGTGGAGCGCCACTTCATGGACACCATCGAAGGCGGCAAGTGGCTGCCGGACCAGGACCTCGCGTGGAAGCTGGTGAACCTCGCGGTCGAGCGCATCCACGAGCTGGAGAACGAACTCGGCTGCTTCTTCGACCGCAACCCGGACGGCAGCATCCACCAGAAGGCCTTCGCCGGGCAGACCTTCGACCGCACCGTGCACAAGGGCGACCTCACCGGCATCGAGATCATCAACCGGCTCGCCGAGCAGGTGTGGGCGCGCAAGATCAAGCGCCTGGAAGAGCATCGCGCGGTGGCGCTGATCAAGGCGAAGGACGGCAGCGCGCTCGCGGGCGTGCTCATGATCGACATGCGCAGCGGCGAATTCTGCTTCGTGCAGGCCAAGGCGGTGCTGCTCGCCACCGGCGGCGGGCCGACCATGTACAAGTACCACACGCCCTCGGGCGACAAGAGCTGCGACGGGCTGGCGATGGCGCTGCGCGCCGGGCTGACGCTGCGCGACCTGGAGATGGTGCAGTTCCACCCTACCGGACTGCTCGCGGGCACGCACACGCGCATGACCGGCACCGTGCTCGAGGAGGGCCTGCGCGGTTCCGGCGGCTATCTGCTGAACGGCGCGGGCGAGCGCTTCATGGGCAACTACGACGCCAAGCTCGAGCGCGCCACGCGCGACATCGTGTCGCGCGCGATCTACGCCGAAATGCGCGCCGGGCGCACCACGCCCAACGGCGGCGTGCACATCAGCATGGGTCATCTCGGGCGCGACAACGTGATCCGGCAGTTCAAGGGCATGGTCGAGCGCTGCGCCGACAGCGGTTTCGATCTGGCCGGCGGCCTGGTCGAAGTGGTGCCGACCGCGCATTACATGATGGGCGGGGTCGAATTCGGCCCCGACTGTTCCACCGCGCTGCCGGGCCTGTTCGCTGCAGGCGAGGACACCGGCGGGGTGCACGGCGCCAACCGCCTCGGCGGCAACGGCGTGGCCAACTCGACGGTCTACGGCGGCGTCGCCGGCGACGAGATGGCGGCCTGGGTCAAGGCGCATGGCGCGCTGCACGAGCCCGACCGCGAGCAGATCGCGGCGGCCGAAGCCGCCTGCCGCGCACCGCTGACGCGGCCTGCCGGGGACCTCGAAGGCGTGCGCCAGGCCTTGTACGAGTTGATGTGGGACGATGTCGGCATCGTGCGCGATGCGCAGGGCCTGACGCGCGCGCGCGGCGCATTGTCGGAACTGCAGGCGCGCCTCGAGGCCACCGGCGTCGACGCGGGCGACCTGCGCTACAACCTGTCCTGGCACGACTGGATGAACCTGAACAACCTGATCCTGGTGAGCCGCGCCATCTGCGAAGCGGCGCTGGTGCGCGAGAACTCGCGCGGCGCGCATTACCGCGCGGATTTCCCCGACGCGGGCGATCTCGCGACTTCGAGCTACAGCCTGGTGCAGGCCGCGGGCGCAGGCTTCAGCGTCCGCCGCGAGCCGGTGAAGTTCACGCGCGTGCGCCCGGGCGAGACCCTGATCGTCTAGGGCCGCGGCGCCTGATTCTCAGACTTTTATTTTGGCTAGCCCAGGCCTGGAGCGGGCTCCAGGCCTGCATCTAAATTTAACGACGAAGTGCGACATCCTGTTTAGGCTGGAAAGGTGAGGATGCGCATGGGTGTACCTTTCTTGATGACTAGTCCAGAAAGGGAACGCCCATATGTGTTACGCGCACC